>Ga0209599_10000003_pt1 | contig 276772 bp, 289 predicted proteins | sample Shrwel_input2_FT_FD_187534 | JGI IMG/M metagenome (GOLD analysis project Ga0209599, IMG submission 187534) | Subsurface microbial communities from deep shales in Ohio, USA - Utica-3 well 1 S input2 FT (SPAdes) (version 2) ...
CCGACACCGGCTTCACCGTTGACATCGACGCTGCCTTCAAGGGTCGTGTCTCCGCTGCTGAATCCGGCCTCGCTGCCGAAATCACCCGCGCCACCGCTGCCGAAGGCGTCATCGACGGCAAGGTCGCCGCCGAAGTTACTCGTGCCACTGGTGCCGAGAACGTTCTGACCGCCGCCATCGCGACCGAAAAGTCGCGTGCTGAAGGTGTCGAAGCAACTCTGACTACTGGCCTGGCCAGCGAAGTCAGCCGCGCCACGACCGCCGAAGGCGTGCTGGACGGCAAGATTGCCACCGAGAAGACCCGTGCCGAAGGCATTGAAGCCGGTCTGCAGTCCGCTCTGGATGCTGAAGTTGTTCGCGCAACCGCAGCCGAAGGCGTGCTCACGACTGCTGTCGCAACCGAAAAGACTCGCGCTGAAGGCGTCGAGGCTGGTCTGCGCACTGACCTGACTGCCGAGACCGCTCGTGCGACTGCCGCCGAAGGCGTGCTGACCACCGACTTGGCTGCTGAAGTTGCTCGTGCAACTGCTGCCGAAGGCGTGATCGATGGCAAGGTGACTGCTGAAGTCACCCGTGCCACGGCCGCTGAAGGTGTCCTGACTACTGCCATCGCTACGGAAAAGACCCGTGCCGAAGGCATTGAAGCCGGCCTGCGTACGGACCTGACCGCTGAAGCTGCTCGCGCCGCTGCTGCTGAAGGTGTCCTGACGACTGACCTGGCTGCTGAAGTCAGCCGCGCGACTGCTGCTGAAGGTGTGTTGTCTGGCAAGGTGGGTAACCTCTCCAGCCTGACCACATCCGCCAAGACCGACCTGGTCTCGGCCATCAACCAAGTTGCAGCTGCCGCCGGCACTGGTACTGGCGCCCTGAAGGATGCCATCAACGCTCAGCGCTTCACCTACACGGCTGCTGCTGCTGCTTTGACGCACGTCATCAACCACAACCTGAACACCGGCTTCGCCGCTGTGCAAGTGTTGACCAAGGGTGATGATGGTCTGTTCCGCAACGACATCGTCGCCGTGGAAGAAACCAGCGCCAACGCCATCACCATCACGCTGACCGAAGCGCGCATCGTGAAGGTCGCGATCCAGGCTCTGGACGCTTTGGCCTAATCGGCTGGGAGAACTCGCTAGTAAAGGAGTTCTCCCTTTCCCTTCTTTTTAGCTTTTTCTTATTATGCCAATTCGTCCTCTCGCATCCTTTAACGTTCAAGAACTACAGTCTGTGGACGACGCGTTGGCAATGCTTGACGCAAACATCGAAGACTTGATGACCATGACTAAAGACCAATTGGTTTATGGTCCAAATGAGTACTGGATACTGGACAAGAACATTTTGTTCCTTGAACAGTACAGCAACAGGCTGGAAAAGCTAATAAGACAGGAGAATAAAAAATGAGTCAACCGCACCCTCAGCAACTGCAAGCCTGGTTGGCACGGTGTCGGATGAACTTGGCTAAGTTTCGCGCAATACGTCATACACTGACTGAAGAACAACAAGTTCAGTTCGTTAATGACCAACAGGTGATTCTTAGAACAAGCGTCAGAGTTGTAAAAGGCCTTGCTCGGTTCGAAGGCGTGTAACTATCCAGGAGTGCATCTTGTCAGCATCAATCGTTCGCAATTACACAGACATGGAGCTGCGTGGCTCCCTCATCCACGGTAAGGAGCTGTCGGATTTTCCGGCTACCCCTCGTCGTAATGAGCAGGTCCTCATCAACGGGGTTCTCTGGGTCTACACGATGGTCGCTGGGTCTCTGACCTGGTTCCCACTCAACACCAAGAAAAACACCCACACTCATACCCAAGCCCTGGCCTCCCAGGACTGGACCGTCCAGCACGGTATGAATACCCAGGACTTCGTTCTCGGCGTCTACGGCCCCGACAACAACCTGGTGATGCCTTCCAGCATCCAACAAGTCACCGACAATAGCTTCCACATCACGTTCACTGAACCTGTCGCTGGCCGCGCTGTCGCCTTCTTCAATACCGCAGCATTTGCGCCTACAGTGGTCACGCAGTCTGTCACCGCCAATTCGTTGAATATCTCGAATGGCTTGGTCACTGCAGATCAAACTGGGCTCAAGGTCAACGGCAATCAAGTTCCAGTCTTGAATGCTGAAGGCCATATGGACTACGGTACTCTCTAACACCTTCTGAGCAGGAAAGAAAACGAGATGCATACCCCATTGATCCCTCCCCGCGGCGGCGCTTCTACCGTCGCGTCTTACGTTGGTCCTGCTGGCTCCATCGTCGTCAACACTGACGCAAAAACAATCCACGTCCATGACGGCGTGACCGCTGGCGGCTTTGCTTTGTCCAAGGTTGGCCACCAGCACACGCTGAACGAAATCACCGCAGCTTTGGGTTTCACGCCTGCTGCTTTGAACGTCAGTGGTCAAGTCTCCGTTGCTCAACTGGGTACCGGCACTGCAAATGCGACTAAGGTCCTGTTTGGTGACGGCACTTGGAAAGACGCTCCCACCGGCGGTGGTGGCGGCTCGAGCAATAGCTTGTCTGGCACTGGCACTGTTTCGCCTTCTACTTCGGTGTCCGGCGTTTACGCTGGTGTTACGGCCGGTGTTGGTGAGATGTATCTGGTCAACGCTGGCGCAGGTTCCAACGAAAAGGCTATTCAGTTCGCCCAGCGCGCTGATGGTGTTTTCCAGATCAATCTGTACAACGACGCTCTCAACAGCAATCCCACGTTCTTCTCGCTGGATCGCACCGGCGCAGTTCCTAACATCGCTACGTTCAATGTGAACTCGATGGTGGTGAACGGCGTTCTTAGCGCCAATTCTTTCGCCGGCGTGGGCACGGCTCTGACAGCGCTGAACGCTTCGAACCTCGCTTCTGGCACAGTGCCTGTTGCGCGATTGGGTAGCGGTACCGCAAGTGCCAGTACCTACCTCCGTGGCGACGGTACTTGGGACGCTATCAGTGCAGGCGGCTCCGTTGAAGCTGGGAGCATTCTTCCAGCTGCCGGCACCAGCTCTGTCACACTGACTACTGGTAACCAGATTGGTGCCAACACCAGTGCTGACGTCACTATCGGCTCCGGTTCGTCGGCCAACGGCCTGACTGGTGCAGTCACGATTACTTCCGGCGGTACCGGTTCACTTGGTTCCGGTAACGTGACCTTGAAATCGGGTCAGACTGGTTCTGGCTACGGCTCGGGCGAAGTGATCATCGGCACCGGTGCGACCAGTGGTAATTCGGGAACACCTGCTGTTTCTGGCGCTATCACGATTGCTACTGGTGGTTGGACTGGTACGGGTACGAATCAGTCGTCGGGCAGCATCACGCTGCAAACCGGAACGAAAGCAGGTTCCGGTGTTGGTGGTGACATCAATCTGACAACCGGTACTGGCGGCGAGATTGTGATGACTTCTTCTGTCATCACAACAACCGGCAACCTCGGAGTTGGTGGCTTTGGTGGTAACGGTGCCACGCCTGGTCGAATCTTCGCTGCTTCCGGCGGTATCCAGGTTGATCAAACATCCTTGGTACCCTCGAATTCGTTGGGCGGTAGCTTCCGTATCGGTTATCTGAATTCTGCGATCAGCGGAACATCGGATGGCTTCCTGACCTGGATGGGCGCGGCAGCAACGCTGAATGTGTCCGGTGCCAATGGCTCTGTTCTGCTGGCATCGCGTTCTGATTCCGGCACAGCCGGCGTCAGCGTTGCGACAAACAACACGGCTCGCCTGTTCATTGCTGGCAATGGCGCGTGGGGTTTGTCTGGCGCTAACTACGGCACAGCTGGTCAAGTGTTGACATCGAGCGGCTCGGGCTCTGCACCGACCTGGACGTCGCCTGCTGTTGACACCTTGAACGCCACCGGTCCTCGTGGCTTCAACATCGCGACTGCTGCGGTGACTGCCGGTACTTCGAATGACGGAACTTATCAGATTCCTTGCATTGGTTTGACTGCGCCTAACGCGCCGTTGAACGAAAAAGTTTGGCAATTCAGCGCAAGTAGCGGTGGTGGTTTTGAACTCGGCGGTTACAACGACGCGTTGCAGGGTGGCTCGTATAGCGCTTATATCACTATCGGTCGCAATGCCGTCGCAGCAAATACCATGCAGTTCAATGCGGCAGCGATCACATTGAACGGTGCGGTGACCGGTACGTCGTTTGCAGGTTCTGGCGCTGGCTTGACTGCGCTGAATGCTTCGAACTTCAGCACAGGCGTCATGGCCACCGCTCGTCTGGGTTCCGGTACAGCTGACGCATCGACGTACTTGCGTGGTGACGGCACGTGGGCGGCAGTTTCGGCTGGCGCATCTACGTCGTTGAGCGCTACAGCGACATCGCCTGCACCTAGCGGTACTTCTGGTACGACGGGCGTGTACGCATCGTCTGTTGGCGGTCAGCCGACGTTCTGGTTCACCAACTCCACAGCGGCTGCCAACACCAAGACATCCGTTATTGACCAGACATCCGGCGGCTTGTTGCGGTTCAATTTCACAAATGACTTGTGGAATACAGCAACGGCATGGCTGTCGGCACAGCGTGTCAGTGGTTCGAACGTTGCGTCTGCTGTCAAGCTGGATGCGAATTCTGTCAATCTGGCAGGTTTGTCTACGGGTCTGCAGCTGAACGGCTCTGCCGGTACAGCTGGTCAAGTGTTGACTTCGCAAGGCGCCAGCGCTGCTCCTATCTGGACGTCCGCCAGCGTTACGGCTTTGAACGGCACGGGTACCTTCACACCATCGACTACGACGACAGGTGTTTTTGCTGGCGCAGCCGGCGCTGAGTCACGCATTGTGTTCTCGGCATCTGGAGCCACTGCTGGTAACAAACTGTCAATTTTGGCTGGACATTCAGGCGGCTTCCAAGCTAGCTTTGTCAACGACACGTACGATAGTCAAACAGTCTGGTTGCAGGTTGCTCGTTCTGGTAATACAGCTACGAACATCACGCTCACAGGCACAGCCATCACGCTGAACGCTGCTGTGACTGGCACGTCGTTTGCAGGTACACACACTGGTGTTGGTACTGGCTTGACTGCACTGAATGCTTCGAACCTGGCTTCTGGCACGGTGGCAACTGCTCGCCTGGGTACAGGTACTGCCGATAACAGTACCTACCTCCGTGGCGACGGTACCTGGGCAGCGGCTGTGGCTACGTCGAGCACATCGTTGAACGGCACTGCTGCACCGAGCGCTCGTTCGTCCAGCACAAGCGGTGTGTTTGCCGGTACCATCGGTTATCCGTTGATCACGATGACTGCGTCTGGCGCAGGCGCGAATGCTAAGAGTGCCCAGATTTATCTGGACTCCACTACTGGTGCTTTCGGCATGTCGTTCTTGCCGGACGGCTTGGCTTCGCAAAATCTGTTCTTCACCGCATCGCGCAACGGCGCAACTGCCGCAACGATCACCTTGACTTCTACAGCCATGAATTTGGCTGTTGGCACTGGTGGTCTGCAGCTGAACGGCTCTGCCGGCACAGCTGGTCAAGTGTTGACTTCCAATGGTCCTAGCGCCGCCCCTACGTGGGCTGCTCCTGCTCCAGCTGTCTTGGCTGCCACTGGCAACTACGCGACAGTTCTGACCTCGGGCGTCTACGCTGGTTTGCGCACTAACGCTCCTGCTCTTCAGTTGGTGAATACCAGCTGTGCAACCGATGCGGAAGTGACATCGCTTGTGCACGACAATGACGGCGTTGTTCGTCTGCGTCTGTGGGCCAACAACTTCGCATCGAACAACTACGCGTTCGAAGTGGTGCGTAACGGCGCAGCAGTGCCGTCGATGTTCAAGTTGTATGGCACCGCCATCAATTTGGCTGTTGGCACTGGTGGTCTGCAGCTGAATGGCGTTGCTGGCACAGCTGGTCAAGTCCTGATGTCTGGCGGCGCTGGCGTTGCTCCGACATGGTCGAGCACGTATGCAGGTCAGATGACATTCTCTGCTGGCATCACATGCTCGTCTGTGACTGCAATGGAAGTCGCTGGCGCCTCTGGCGCTCTGCAGCTCGGTTACCTGAATGCAGCAGTGACTTCGGTGCAAGATGCATTTGTGGCTTGGGGTGGTACTTCCAGTACTCTGGTGTCCGGCGTCACAGGTGCCAGCTCCAACGGTACTCTGGTGCTGTCTTCGCGTAACACATCCAACGCGGGTGTCACTATCGCGACTAACAATACTGTTCGACTGGTCACTCAGTTCAACGGTACGGTTCGTCCTGGTGCTGATGCGACGCAGGACTTCGGCGCTACGACCTTCCGCTGGAACAACGGCTACTTCGGTGCCCTGTTCACAACAGCCGGTACCGTCAGCGTCTCGGATGAGCGTCTGAAGACCGACATCTTCGATCTGGAAGATGCTGAAGTGCGCGTGGCCCAGCAACTCAAGCAGTTGCTGAAGAAGTATCGTCTGAAGTCGGAAGTTGCGGCTCAAGGCGCGAAGGCCAAGTGGCACGTTGGCATCATTGCGCAAGCAGTGGTCAAGGCATTCGCAGATGAAGGTCTGGATGCTCACGACTACGCGATGCTCAGCCTGACTGATGTTGATGGTGTTGATCAATACGGCGTGAACTACGACGAATTGCTCGCATTCATCATCGCTGCTCTGTGAGCATGTGAAGTGAAGTAATAAAAGGAGGGGATAAAACCCCTCCTTTTATGTTATCGATTTTATGTAACTCTGAGGGAATATCAACAATGCAAGTCGCAAAACTGATTGATGGCGTAGTGACTATTTCTGACCTCGCTACGTTCTATCCGAATACCTCATTCACTGAGGAAGGCCCGGATTCGGATTTCATGCAGCAAGAAGGAATCTTCTTGATCAACAACGAACTGATCCACAATCCGGCCACTCACAGACTTGAGGACGCTGCGCCGTACATTGACGGTAGTGTGGCGCGATCAAAGATTATCGTCGCGCTTACCCAGCAAGAGCTCTATCAAATGGCCATGCGTAAAGGCGGGCAAGTCATCGATGAGTTCAAAAAGGAAGCATCCAAACGTCTGGATGAGTTTGCACAGACTCGTGGTTACGACAACATCTTGTCTTTGTGCACGTACATCAATGACATCAATCCAGACTATGTCGCAGAAGCTACACGCGGCATTGAGCTGAGAAGTCAATGGTGGACAATCCTGACAGGACAGATGAACAGCGTTCTGGCGGGTACAAGACCTATGCCTGCTTCGTTTGAAGAGCTGGCTACTGAGCTGCCAGCTCTGACTTGGAATAACGCCCGTCACTAAAACGAACGTAATAAAGGACGGGTGTAATCCCGTCCTTTATGTCGTGCTTAAGGTTTTGCAGAAGATGTCGGCGAATTAGCGCCTTGAGCTTGATGATGGTGCGACTTCACGCCGGTGCCGTCAACCGTAACGTCACCGCCAGTTACAGTCATGGAACCCGACACGGTAGCTGTTGCGCCACCAGAACCACCGCTGACAGCCATACCACCTTGGATGGTTGTCTTACCAGTGAACAAAGTCGTTGGGACAGTATTCGTAGTCGTCGAAGCTTTGGTTGTGATAGCTGTCGTCTTGTCGTTGATAGAAGATCCTGCGTCACTATTGATAGAGCCACCAGCTTTGTGATTGATGTCTTTACCAGCAGAGAGGTTGATAAAGTTGCCAGCCTTCATGTTGATCGTATCAGGTGCAGTGATATTGATCACCTTACGATTCATGTCAATCCATGAACCATCCGCATTCTTCAACTCAATACGAACGTTCTTGGAATCGAGTTGAATGTAGTTGCCAATATCATCCTTGATCAACAAGTTACCGTTCGCCGTGTCAAGCTGAATGTCGTACACAAATGGCTCACCATCGGACTTCGATGTGTGTACCGTAATGTGTTTACGATGCGTGCTGACTTCCATGTAGTAAGTCGTGTCAGGCGTAGACTTTTTAGTCTCGTCCCGTGTGTTTGAGTACGAGTAAATCACAGTCTCCAACTTGCGAAGATCTGCTTCGTAAAACAGAGTTGACCAGTAGTACTTGTCCTGATCACCATACTGCCAGATTTGAATACGCTCACCACGACGAACGTCGGGAGGCGTGGCACGGTTGCTAATGCCGTCCGGGATCCATTTAGCAAGCACACTGATCGTGGTATCCAAGGAATGCTGATAGGCTTGACCTTGTGAGTCTGTACCAGACGCCTCGTATTGCTTGACGTTATCAGACAGTTGCCCATCTACGAAGTTCATCTCCTCGATCGGAACGACTTCAATCAAATCAGAATCCAGAGCTTTGTTGGCGGCAACAATGCCCAAGCTATAACGACGAAGATTAGACATGGCCCTACTTTCTGTAAAAAATCATGAGATCTCTTAATGATCTGTAAAGAATCCAGGAGATCCAATGCGAATTGTTTCCATTGAGCTGAACGGATTCAGACGAATGGCGCTCAACGGCATCAAGCATTTCAAGCTTAAACCTACAGCACGTGTTCAACTGATCCTAGGTGCGAACGGTAGTGGCAAATCGTCACTGATTGCCGAACTTACACCGTTGCCAGCCATACCGGCGAACTACACCAAAGATGGTTCAAAAATCATAATCATTGAGCAAGCTGGTGATAATTATATTTTAACCAGTAATTTTGCTTCGAACCAGAAGCACTCCTTCATTAAGAATGATGAAGAGCTCAATGATGGTGGAACTGCTTCAGTGCAGAAAGAATTAGTTAAGTCCACTTTCGGTATCACACAAGAATCACACGACGTCTGCACAGGCGTTGAACGATTCAGCACAATGAGTCCTTCTCGTAAGCGAGAGATCCTCACTGAGCTTTGTGATAACGACTACGATTACGCGCTCAGAGTCTTTGCTAAATCCAAAGAATACCTGCGTGATACAACCGGTGCTTTGAAGATGGCTAAGAAGCGTTTGGTGTCAGAGACATCAAAGCTTGTTAGTCCCGAATCCATTCAAGCCATCGAAAATGAAATCACTGCTTTGATTGCAGAGATCGATGTCTTGTATCGGAACCGTGTATCTAACTCAAGAACTCAACGCGAGATCGAAGACGAACGCGAGAACATTGAGATTGAATTGATTCGTGCTTCCAACAAAGTGCTGTCGTTCAAATTCCCGAATGAGCGCGCCTTCACACCAGAAGAGATCAAGAGCCAGATCGACATCAGTCGTCAAGAAGTCGCTAGTCTCAATACACGTATCGAGATTGCTACGAGAGAGCACGTGGAATTGAAGAAAAGCCACGAAGTGTTCTTGAAAACAGGCAATTCAAGCGCCGAGAGTTTGAGGACACAGATCAAAGAGCTCAAGGACAGGCGTAACGGGCTCTTAAGCACGAGAAAACTAGGTCTTGAGTTCTCGGGTGCTGAAACTGCTAAAACGGCCTTAAACGCCATTTTAGACAATCTCCAGATTGTGCTGGTGGAATTCCCTGAGAATAGTGAGCGAGGACTCAGTCAACTGAAGTTGCAAGAATGGCGACAAAAGGTTGATGACGTTAAGCAAGCTGTCATCAAGATCGATACCCAGCTTGAACAACTTGGGCATCAGAAGTTCCACATGGAAAATCTGCTCAAGGGAGATGAGACTCAATGTCCTAAGTGCACGCACAGATGGCATCCGGGGTACAGCAAGTCTGCACACGACATGGTCTTGCAATTGATCGATAAACTCGACAATCAAAAGCAAGCTCACAAGTTGGTTCTGACTGAAGCTGAAGACAACGTTCGCAGGAATGAACAGTACGGCGTCTCGATGAGAGACTACATGCGCATGGTGCGCGCCACGCCAGTACTAGAGCCTTTCTGGTCTCACCTGCGTGACAATGACATTATCCATACTTACCCTCGACAAGCAGCAATCAAGCTGGAGCAACTCCAACGAGATATCGAACTGAGTTGTCAAGCAGTTGAGGTGGATAAAGAAATTGATCGCATTACTGACCTACTTGATCTGGCTTTGAAAACGAGTGACAGTTCTATGGCGGCTGTGACTGAAAAGCTGGAAGAAGTAGAGAACAATCTGGGTTCATTGACGAATCAATTAACTCGGACTCAGAACGGCATTCAGCAAGATCAGTTGTGGTTGTCTAAGACCACAGAGTTTCTCGCTAATGAAGAGAAGGTGCGCCAGTATTCTCTTCGTTTGAAAGCAGCGACCGATGAGATGATTGTTACGATTCGTAATGACATTATCAACGATTGCTTGCGAGAGCTTCAGATCGAATTGGCTAAGCGTCAATCCTTGCTCAGCGACTTCCGCATGCAGCAAGGCATTGTGGACGACATTGCTAAACAAGTTGGTTTCTTGGAAGAGCAGGAAACCGTCGCTCGTTTGGTGATGAACGAATTGTCCCCAACAGACGGATTGATTGCTGAAGGACTCTTGGGATTCATTCGCAGCTTTGTGCGAAAGATGAACATCGTCATTCGCAAGATCTGGACCTATCGTCTTGAAGTTCAGGACTGTAGTGTTGGCGACGGCGATACTGCTGAGCTGGATTACAAGTTCCCTCTTCTTGTCAGCAGTGAAGAAAACATTGTCCCAGATGTCAAGCTTGCATCAGTAGGCCAGCGTGAAGTCGTAGACATGGCTTTCCGTATTGTGGCTACCAGTTACTACGGATTGAATGATGCACCTTTGAGTCTTGATGAATTTTCAGCAAGCTTTGATAAGGAACATCGTACAGCCGCAGTGAGCGCCATCAAAGCGATCTTGGAACAGCTCTCGTTCTCACAGTTGTTCTTGGTGAGTCATTACGAAGAACAACACGGCGCATTCCCCGGTGCGCAGCGTTGTATCCTGACGAAGAATCAAACACTTCAGATGGAGAGCGATAACGAACACGTCGTTATTCAATAAAGCAGCATAAAGGCCAGTGACGGACAACCGTCACTGGCTCTATGCCGTCAGTAACCTGAAGCAGAGTTTCTGACCATGATCATGGCGTGCAGCGTACCGCCGTATTTAGTGCTGGCGCCGTCCGTTTGCTTGAATTCTCCGGTACTTTGATCAAAAGTATCGAATACCCAAGGACCGGCGCCCTCCCAATGCGTATCGCTATTGATGTAAGTCGTCGCCATGCCGTTAGCATGAAGTCCGTATCCAAGAGAGCCGTTGCCGTTCACAACGTCACGCATGAAGTAGTTCATGTAACTAACATCTTGCATCGCTCCAACGTATCCTTGCATCCACGGTAGACCGGATACGTTGTAAATGCTCAATGTGGCTTTCATCGTGGCTGAAGAAAGCCAAGGCGTTGCGTTTGAATTGAACAACGTGTCGTAACCGTTAGCTCCAAGCGCCGTGTAGATGCCGAATCGTTTATAGATGAAAGGCCCCCACTCGTTGGTATTGACATTCTTTCGATTTCCGACTAGGAACTCTGTGAACTTGTGTCCAGCATCATGCCAATGCCGCCAGCCAATAGAGTACGCTTGTGTGAAACCGGTTAGTGTGCCAGTTTCATAAGCGTACCAACCCCAAGGTGTGGTATTGGGATCACTGCGCGGATCAGTCCGAGCAACGAGCATCCAGCCGCCACCGTCAGTAGTCATATCGCAATAGGCTTGTGTCGTTCCGTCTCTGGCAGTGCCTTTGACGTAATAGATGCCATCCGTTTTGCGATAGCCCATCATGCAAACTTCCATGGCTCCGCGCCCAGCGGTGTAAGGACTCACACCAGTGGGAACGGGACCACGCCTGTGTCTGTTAGCGATAGAACCGATACGCATGATTACACGTACGGAGTTGCGCTAGCCAGAACAATCCACGTATTGGACGTGGTACGAACCAAAGAGAACACAAACACATCAACGTTGCTCGGAGTCGCAATTGGCAACATCCCGCCAGCCCATTTAACAGTCACTGCTGTGCCGTTAATCTGAACTGCATTAGGAATGTATCCCGTTGCGCCTTGTTGCACAATCAAAGTGAGCGTCACAATTTGACCAGTGGTTACTGGAACGTTTGTGAAGTTCGGCGTGAAGTTACCAGACGGGTTCGTTGTGACCCAAGTGGAGATGGTGTTGAAGTCATAAACCACCACGCCACTGCCGGCTACCTTATCGAGTGTTTGCTCAACCTGTCTACCCGTAGTCAATACACCAGCCACAGTCAGATGACTGTTTGCTTGAACAGGAACATACGTCGTAATCAGAGTCGAATTGGCCTGCAGATAGTTGGCGTTACCTCCAGGATTTTGCAACACCACATTTGTACCGCGAACAAACAAGTTGTTGCCGGCATCACAACCAAGGATGTTGACCGTACCGGTGCCAAGGAAAACCGTATCACCTCGAACAGTCAAGTTCGAGTTCAGATCAACTCTTACGCCTTCAACGCTGTTGCCGCCCTTAGCCACCATAATGGCCATACCTGCATTGTTACCGTCACCGCCATGTACGGCACGATTACCAATGTAGACATTACCCCACTGCATCCCGTACCCGCCAGCAAGATTACCTGCGGTATTTCCAGACATCTGTGATGTCAGCGTACGGAACAATTGCGTGACGACTGTAGGGCCTTTGATGTCAACAACCAACTTGTCCACGGTTTCTGGATTGGTAATCCCGATACCGAAACTACCACCAGAAAACACAGCGTGCTGCGTAAAGTTGCCTCCACCACGCAAAGCGTAACTGTCACCAACACCGATTTGAATCTGACGATTGGAGCTGGCAATGACAGCCGGACCTGCTGTGCCCAACGAATCGCGATTACCCATCGCGATAGACGATGGACCACTCTGACCAGTCAAGGACAGCGAACCACTGGTATCTTCACCAACGTAGTTGATGTGGAGATCACCAATAGCCGTGGCCGCTTGCACACCTCCTATCAACACTTTGCCGTTGGTTTGCAGTTGCAAAGGACGAATCCAGGCCGTCGTGTTTGCATTACCTGTCCAGAAATCCAAACCGTTCTGAGCATTCAACTGCATCCCGCTGCCGGTAAAGACCGGATTGTTGACGGGAAATATCCAGAAGCCCTTGGAAGTCTGAGCACCGTTAGAGCCAGTTCCAACAGTTGCAGTTACACCGCCGCCAACAGAGAATCCGCCGTTGATGACGGATGCATTGTTAACGCCAGGAATAACCACAGTGCCATCGGTATTGAACCGTGCAAGAGTTTTCGTTGCGGTGCCGATAGTGGTGTTACCAGCGTAAGCGCCCAGCACCAAGTTTCCTTGGTTGGCACGAACAGCAGTATCGGCAGCAGCACTACCGGTGATGTATTCTCCAGCGGTAGAAATACCAGCAATTGCGAACGCTGCCATATTGCCACTGCTGCTTCCAGACACAAAAGCTGCTGCAACAGACTGAGAGTTTTGAATAGCTACAGCGCCAGACAAAACAGTCAAACCGTTAAGGTCAATTTTGACACGAGACGTGAAGGTTGCAACTTGGTCCGCAGTCCCGATAGGGGCTGTGGCAAACGTGTGTGCGCCAGCTCGCTGCATGTAGAATGATGCGCCAGCACCTGTCTTGTCATACAGCATGTCGTTGCTGAAAGCACCCGCTGGAGGAGATGCGTTGTTCAGCAGGTAAGTTCGTTCATCATCCGTACCAACTGTTTGCTGGAGGATGGTTGCGCGCAGTACGCTCTGACTCACGTTCAGAACCATGCCTGAACTTGCAGGAATAATCACCGAACCAGAAACGTTAAGTGCGCGCTTGACATTGATGGGACCAGCCGTCCCTGCATTTGGAACTTCGATGTTGAAGCCGTACTTATTCAAAAGCGTCACCGCTTTGATCAAAGACGACTCCGTCAGTTCCGGAGTTGGGTCGCCGGCCGAAGTGTCCGGTACAGCGTTTTGAGTCATGGTGAGACCTTATTAGGTGATGTCCTCATTACCCAACAAGTCGCCACGTGCGGTAACTGTACCGATCACCTTGACGTTCTTGATAGTTTTGATGGAAGTAGGATCAACAGGATCCTGGATGAAGAAATCTTTGCTCTGCATTTGCGTGAGCTTTGCAACCAAAGCGGTTTGCAAACCGCCGAATGCGTCGGATACAGTAGACATGGAAACACCTCTTTTGAAAAAGCCAGAGTACACATCATTCCCGTAAAATAAGGACGACATAAGCAGAGAGACCCATGCGGGTCTCTCTGCGTTTATGCCTTGTTATCGAGATCGCTCAAACGTTGAAGGATTCTCTCCATCGTTTGTTTCATCGATAGCAATTCAGACTGCGTGTCTGATAACTGACGTTTTGTTTCTTGTAGTTCATCCATCAACTCTTGCTGAGACTTAACGATCAGGGGAACAAGTTTGGAGTTATCAACTCCCCACATGCCGGTGATGCCGTCAAACTCAGTGTAGTCTGGAGAACCCACATGAACAGCCCACGGCGTAGAACCAACCAGTTCTTGCGCAATGAAACCAAACGTGCAATGTTCCCCACCGTTCTTGAAGTTAAACGATCGAACAACGATAGAGCGCAAGATGTCTTGTGCCCGAGGTGAGTCGATGATGTTTTCCTTCGCCCGCTTATCGGACGTTGTATTGAACGATGCACTGGAACCGGTGAACGTAATGGAGCCTGCCAGATTACCTGTCGTGGTACTGACCAAGCGCAAACCGTATGCTTGCGAAGTAGTCTTTGCTTGCGCGTAGAAACAATAGTCAGTTCCATTGGAGGTACTACCTATTGCTTGAACGCGGTCGACGTAATCACCAGAATTAGTGACGTGTCCACCGAAGATTGTGCAAGCATTGGGCGATATCCAAAGGCATTCGTTCCAGTTACTGTTCTTATAACTTACGACCTGCAACCCCCCGCTGTTTTCTTGCAACAGCAGATTAGTTGCATTAGTGGCATTCCCAAGCTGAATGTTCGCACCCTGACCGATGCCGAAACTACCAGCACCAGTTCTGGAAATGATCACATCTGCATTAGAGTTAGCAGTTGTATTACCGCTAAACCACGCCAGATTGGAACCACCACTCATTCCAATGACATTCAAACGAGCACTGGATACCGCAGTATCACCACCTACGATTACACGGCCGCCTGCTCCAGATGTCTGCAAGTACATATCCGGATTTGTCTTAGAGAGCGCGCTCTCCATCCGAATCATCGTGTAATCGTTGTTAGAGCCAACACCACTAAATCCAGGACGAGTCGTGATGTCGAAGTAGTCGGCACCGCCATTCTGAGTCGTGACCGGACCGACCTTGATCTTCAGACCAGCGTACTTCTCAGCTGTGGTGATGCACAAAGCAGTCGTCATCGCTGAAACAGAGGACGTCGTGGAAATGATGACTTGACCGTCAGTCATCGTTGCGCCAGTACTTTCACCGTGAACATACAAGTGAGCATTAGGTCCAATGGATAGATTACCAGCATTAGTCAACGCCATTCTCGTAGACACGAGATTAGCACCGACTGTTGTAGAACCAGTGGTTGTACTACCCCACTGGAAACTATTGGCGGCCTCTGCCCATCCGCGATACTGACCGGTCGTTCGGTTGTACGAACGCATCTGGATGAAATCCACAACGGGGTCAGGATCTACTTCAAATCCAACACCAGCAGGAACTGTGCTGTGTGTAACGTTGAATACCGAGACTGGATTCATTGCATTCACACCGGTATTACCGTTGGACTTTACAATGAAACGACTATTCTGTCCAGCTGACCCAGTAGCACCTGGAGCCAGAATAATCGAAGACGGAGTGTTTGTATCCGTCCAATCCTGTTCAGCCTGTATTGTAATTTGTCCCGCAGCTACGTATTGTGTTCCAGTGTAACCGTGAACATTGAAGAAAGCAAGCGCGTTAGTCGCCAGAATCTTGGTAGGAACAGCAAACGTACCGTTAGCGCGCCGGCCAGTGAAACCACCGTATTCGCCAAACGCATCCATCATGACGCGAATGCGCTCGCCGTCATTGCCAATAGCGTGAACGCGATGAGTAGGATTTACCGTGTTGATACCGAACATTCCACCAGGAATCAGACAAGCGCCAACGGCCGAAGGAAGACCGTCTGCGTTTGTACCTGCTCTGAAGATCAACTTTCCTGGATTAACTGCTGAACCACCGCCGACAAAATCAATCTGCCCACCACGCGCTCCACCGGCAGCTTGTGCCGCGCCCCCTGAGATAGAGATCGTACCGCCTGATGATCCAAAAACCAATGCAGGTACAGTCGATGGAGTATTGGATTGCAAGTAGATCACACCTTCGCCAGACGGATACGTGTTACCGCCAACCATGGTCAAGCGCGCTGAATCACTAGCTGTGCCAATCAATACGTTTTGCTGATTGGTAATGCGTACCGCCGGCACATATTGCACAGAGTTCACTTTGGCCGTGGAGAAAATCAATTCACCTGGTGTTGAAGTAGAGGTTTGAACACCTGAAGCTCTGGCCTCAATCCCAGCAAGATTAGTGTTTAAGTCCGTACCATTACCAGCGCAGAACTGAATCGCACCAACGATATCCTGATCTTGAAGAAGAATATTAGAACCAATACCTGTTCCCCTACTCTTACCTAGCGCCAACACTGCGGCATGTATGTCATCAGAGTTACGAACAATCGCCAATGAAGCTTGATTGTTAGCATTCTCAATATGCACAAGACGAGTAGCGCCACCAACCGATCTCGATTTACCACCAAATGTCATCCCTGCATTCGACAGAGAGAACAACTCGTTATAAGTCAAGTTGTTGCGCGCAGTTGCAGCGGCTGCAAAAGAAAACGACAAACGACCTTGACCGCCTACGTTTAGATCGTGAGAGATTCTCCAGGACGAAACGTTTGTCGCATTGGCTTGCGAGTTCAGCTCCAGTTTAGCGCCGCTGGCAGCATTGAAAGCGCCGAGGAAAGCACCCTCGAAGTTCGTTGTGTTTGAAGCAACGTAGATTTCATTGATAGTCGAAGATCCAACTTCACCGATATTCAAGTTAGCTTGGAGAATGCTGTTCTCACCCAAACCTACTTGACCCGTGGTATTGATCTTCAAGGCTGTTCGCTGAGTACTGGCATTCAGTACCTTAAGACGCCACAGACCTTGTGGTTGATACCACGACTGTTGAACAGAAGGTGTGATCGTATTCGACCCGTCCCAGAAGTTGATACCACTCAGAGCACTGGCTGTTGTAAAATTGAGAAAAGCTGCACCGGATGTGCTCTCAATCAAAACGCTGGAGTTACTGCTATTGTCGCCAGTGGCACTGGTGTTAGAGACACGGATGTTGCGTCCGACGGCGCTGTAAGCCAGTGGCACATTACCGAGGGATAGATTTCCATCGGCTTCGAGTTGAAGCGCATCAGGCGCAATCAGAAGGTCAGGGGTCTTGAACGTGTATGAGATTCGATTGATCGCTACAACGATATCTTTCAAAGATGCACGTACAAGCTTAGGCGTTGCATCGCCAGCATCAAGCTGGTCGGTAGGAATATTGGGCATGTGTTTTCATCCTGCATTAACGTGATCCAAAGGATTTCGCGTAATAAATGGAAGTGGGAAACCCCACTTCCATTTATGCGCTGTCTTACACGCCGCCGTATTGCAGGAAGCCGGGCAAGAATGGCTTTGGAACCAACTTGAAGAAGTTGGGATCTGGAGGGTTGTACCCGACAGCAACATCGCCAGTCCAAATATAGGAATTTGGATTAGCACGCAGTACGAACTGAACCGCGTCTGGATCGCTGAACTCGTAATCAACAATGTCTTCCGGCCGCAGAGGAAACGGAAGATGCGGGTTGATCTGCGGGAGCATCTCCACCATCATGAACGGGAACTTGGTGATATTCAGAGGAGGTAATTCAACATCCTCGAAGTATTCAGCAAATGACCGACGACGATACACGAAGCCAGTCATGCTGGCCAAATGGTAGTTGTAGTCCGCATCAATCTTGAAAGGCACGAACGTATTGTGATCGTACAGATTGTCAGGCCTCGTATCCAATTCCGTCGGAAGACCATACTTGATCTTGTCTTCAGGAATACGAAGCTTGTTGGTCTCGTAGATCAGATCGGTCAGCAGTTCGATGTTGGTCTTACCGATGTCGTTCTCATCGATGATCACACATCCGTTACAATGTAAGTGCATGCTTACGCTCCAGTTTTAACCAGTTGATCCGTGCCGATCTTCAAGAAATGGGCAAGGGAGAGCGTCGTCCGATTCCACGGTGTTCGAGATTCATCGATACAAACGATGTTTTCCTCGAGCGTCGTGTTGAAGTCGTAGTTATTACGACGAGCATCTTTGTTGGTGATAGCCCACTGCTTGTCCTCGTAGACAGACCAGTAGTCGCTGAACTTACCTGCTTGTACGATCAAAGGCCAACGTGGCTTCACGTAACTTGTGTAAGTATTGTGAATTCGTGTTTGAGCAAGTGCTTGACGTTCAACGAAGATATGTGCGTTGTCAACAAAGACAAGGAACGACTGCGAAAGGGTAGCGTATTTAACCAACACTGCATCACTTTCCAATTCTGCAGCGTCTGTACGCATAGCATTCGCTGGCTGATGATCCAGACCAAGAGGCTTCAGATCGATCATTCCAACCGAATCAAAGTAACGCTCTCGCAATGGGAAGTTTTGGAAATCGATGCAGTAGGTCTGATCACCCACTTGAGAGAAGGTGTTTTGATCCAACACATGCAAATAACCGCCCAATACCAGCATTGGAGTTTTACCTGGCCGAGGAATCAACCCGTCGACAAACATGCGGCTCTTATAAGGCACGCTTGGATCTTGCTTGTAAATCATGCTCGGAGTAATGTTGACGAACTCCAGCTCGCCCACATTCAAAAAGCTAGTGATGCCTAGCGTATTCATGCCAGACTGTCGGCATGACTTCATCCCATCGATCACGTAGATCCGCTCACCGTCACAATCAGTGCGATGAATGAAACCATTCACCGTAACCAGGCAGTTCTTGAAGAACAAATCCATGTCGGTTTGAGCGCGAGTGATAGATAGCCAATCACGATCGCCTGGTGCAATATTGGAACCAATGTGTCCCAACGGAGAAATTGGCTGGATCTTGTAGTTGGCTTTGAATCCGTCCGAGTAACCGGCGTGCTTAGTCGTAACGGAATAGGTATAGTTCGCCACAGGCAAACTTTGTGTCCCAATGTCCGTTAAGAAATCGTTGAAGGTGCGAGTAGGGCTTGGCTTGAGCGACTCAATGTCGCTCAGATCCAGGGTTCTTTGTCCGGCGTAGAACGGATTAGTCAACACCGCGTAGACTTTTTCGTACTGACTGAACAAGTCACCCATGAGTTTGGAGCCAATGTCCAGACTCACCCAGCGCGAGCCAGCTTTGTTTGACCTGGCAATTGCGGAGACGAGTTGATACATTTTTTCATTTCCTCAAGGAAGTTTTGACACGATCGCTATATATGGTCGACGATGCTCTTCAAATAATGTGATCGGTCATCTTTAGGATCACCGCAACATAACCCACGACTGGGCACTTTTTTGCTTAGTTTTACGGTATTCAGACGCAAGTCTAATCTCTAGAGGTGCCAGATGCCTAACCCAAATATCACTTACGAATTTGACCCGACGGGCCAGAACCCGCTGAACAAGGTAATCAACGAACAACAACCGATTACCTCGGTCAACTTCCAAGATTACCATTACATTGTTCCGAAGTGGGCGCCGTTCTTTGCCGCTGGTCTGACGCTTGCTTTCAACAATCCAGATGGTTCTTCTCGGACTCTGGTGGAGGGCGTCGATTACTACCTCGGCTATCAGTTCATTCAAGCCTCCAAAGCCTGCGCCAAGCCCTTGTATGGTTCCATCCAGTTCCTGGATACAGACTTGGCCGGTGTTATTCGCATCAGTTATCAGACTGTTGGTGGTAATTGGACGCTGAGCACATCTCAGATTGCTGAGTTGCTCGCTAACAAGATGTACAACCCTCGCAACACAAGTTGGGAGATGGTTGTCGCTCGACCCATTGACTTCCCTGTCATTGACCACGAGTGGAATCTGGTCGACATGGTGGGTGCCAAGGAGATGGTTGCATCCATCGACAACGTTCGCGCTGCTATTTCTGCCAGCACTGGCGGTGGTTTGCAAGAGCACGTTTCGAACAAGTCCAATCCTCACGAAACGACTGCTGCTCAAATAGGTCTCGGGAATGTCCAGAACTTCCCGATTGCGACCACACCTCAAGCGCAAGCTGGTGTGAACACTACGACCTACATGACGCCAGCAACAACGGCGGCCGCCATTCTGGCTTTGGGTTCTTCTAATCTTCAAGCTCACTTGAATGATCAGAACAACCCGCACGGTACGACCAAAGCTCAAGTGGGTCTGGGTAACGTTCCCAACTACGCCATGGCAACCGGTACAGAAGCACTGGCCGGTATTTCCACCACCACGTTCATGTCGCCGGCTTTGACGGCTCAAGTGGTGGCTGTTGTGACTGCTGCGCTGAATGCGCACACAGCCAACACGATGAACCCGCATGCGACCACCAAGGATCAAATGCAGTTGTTCAACGTGGCGAACTTCCCGCCAGCTACGTCGCAACAGGCACAAGACGGTACGGACAATGCGTCGTACATGACGCCACTGCGTGTCAAGCAAGCCATTTCGTTCCTGGCGAACGTTGACTTGCAGCAGCATTTGAGCGACTTCATGAACCCTCACGCTGTGAACAAATCACAGGTGGGCCTGGGTAGCGTGGATAACTTTGCAACAGCTACACAAGCTGAAGCAACGAACAATACCGTCGCTACCAAATTCATGACGCCGCAACGTGTGTCGCAAGCCATTTCGTTCTATGTCGGTAACGACTTCTTGAATCACTTGAATGCAGCAAACCCTCACGGAGTGACTGCTGCTCAAGTTGGCTTGGAAAACGTACCTAACTTCATGATGGCGACCAATGCTGAAGCTACGGCTGGTACAGCTATTGATCGTTTCATGTCGCCTGCCCGCACGACTGATGCCATTACTTTCCAGGTTGGAACGGCTTTTGCTGATCACGTTGCGTTGTCGAATCCTCACAACACGACAAAGACTGATGTCGGCTTGGGTCAAGTGCAGAACTATGCGATTGCTTCTGATCCAGAAGCAGCAGCTGGTTTGTCGAGCACGGTGTATTTGACACCTCGCGGTGGTTCCTTGCTTTTGAATGCCAACCTCGGCGGGCACTTGTCGGATACGAATAATCCGCATGCAACAACGAAAGAGCAAGTGGGTCTGGGTAACGTCCAGAACTTTGACATTGCTTCTGCCGCCGAAGCCAATGCAGGTACGAGTAATGTCAAGTACGTCACACCTCAAACAGCAACGTTGATCGCTCAGAACAACGTTAATGCTCACGGTACGCGTCAGGATAACCCTCACGCAGTGACGGCGATTCAGGTTGGTTTGGGCAACGTCCAGAACTTCCCGATCGCATCATTGTTGCAAGCTCAAACTGGTACAGATAGCGCAACCTACATGACGCCGGCGCGTGTCAAGGACGCAATCCTGTCCCAAGTGCCAGCATTGGTCAACGTGCACGCAAACCGCACGGACAATCCTCACAGTGTTACGGCAGCTCAGGTTGGTTCGTACACCACTGCGCAAACCGATCAACTGCTGCTCGCGAAGCTGGGTGTCAACGATACGGCTACCAACTCCGGCAAGCTTGGTGGTTATTCCGTTACGGATTTGCAGAACTTGCTGACACAGAGCTCTGTGAATGGCGGCTTCTTGGATTCGAAACCTGCGGACGCGGCGAACACCACTGGTTATACCTGGGCACGTTTGGGTACCGTGGGACCAATCACCAATTCTGCGAACGGCATTCCTAATGCCACACCGGATTTGATTTGGTTGATCTCTGGCGGTGAATCTCCGACAGCGTTGAAGTCACCAAGCTATCGTTTGTCTTTGTCCATCCGCGACATTCCTGCAAACGGCTATGTGAACTACTCGCTGACACCTGAGTCACCGGAACCTGATACTGGCGCGCCTGAGTTTGGTTTTACGTATGACTCTGCTACCAACATTGCGACCGTTTACGCTCGCATGGGTACCAGCAACAATCCGTTGTCCATCGTGCAGCTGAATAAAGGCGGTGGCGGTGTTTCGATTGTCCACTTGGGTTATCAGAATCCACCAACGCCAACGATGATGACGAAGTCTTCGTCGAATCAGGCACTGCAGGCACAAGTCAATACCTTGCAAACACAACTCGCTCTGTTGCAGGGTCAACTCAATACCCTCACGACAGACGTGGCAACAGGTCTGCAAGCCTTGACGGCCGCTATCAACAATCTGTAAGGTTAGGGGGAGGTAGCTCCTCCCCCTTCCTTATCCAACAATGGATATTTGTCATGCCAGTACCAGTTCCAATTCGATATCCGCTGGATAAGACCGGTGTGAGTCCCGACAACAAGATTGTCGGTGAACCTCACGATCTTGTCAATCGCCAGGTGCGAGCCATCGCGCCGAACTATGGTCCTTTCTTTACAGAGTCTTTGGTTGTTCGTGATCTGACAACCGGGTTGACTCTGCGTACGCCGCAGCAATATGTTGCGACTGAATTGGACACCGTTCCTACCGGTATGTTCGGTAAGGAAATTTGCGGCATCATCTTGATCAAGGACACTGCTGTTTCCAGCAGGATTGAAATTGAATACCAAACAGTTGGTGGTCAATACAGTCTGAATTCCCAAGCCATTGTTGACATGCTCAACAGTGCAGCTTTCGATAACCGTCCTGTCAACTGGGGTGACATCATCAGCAAGCCTGATGTCTTCACCGCAGCAGCTCACTTCCACGATGCTGGTGACATCTACGGTTTCGAGTATGTGGTCACAGCGATCGAGCGTTTGCGTAGCGCTATTCTGATCGGTGACTCTGCTTCCCACGATGAGATCTATCGTTACATCGATAGCACTTTCACTCTGGTGAATCAACGCATCACGCAGGTTGAAGCCAACATCAATGCTCACAAGGCTGATCTGGCAAACCCGCATCAAACAACGAAGGCTCAAGTTGGCTTGGGTAACGTTGACAACTTCTTGACGGCCACACAAGCCCAAGCAGAAGCTGGCACATTGAACAACTTGTTCATGACGCCGCTGCGGACAGCGCAAGCAATTGCTCTGCAAGCAGTTGTGCCGTTGAACACGCACATTTCCAACGTCAACAATCCTCACCAGACTACCAAAGCTCAAGTTGGCTTGGGTAGTGTCAACAACTTCGATATTGCAACCACTGCTGAAGCACAAGCCGGTACAAGCACTGTCAAGTACATGACGCCGTTCTTGACAGCGCAAGCTATCACGACACAGGCCGGTGCGTTGCTGAACACACACGTCAACGATCGCAATAATCCGCACCAAACAACCAAGGCCCACGTTGGTCTAGGTAATGTGCAGAACTTCGGCATTGCAACAACGCCTGAAGCTCAAGCAGGTGTGTCGAATAGCGTCTACATGACACCTGTTCGTACTGCTGAAGAAATTGCTGCCTTGGTTGGTAATGCTTTCAGTGCGCACGTTAACAACTTGTCGAATCCTCACCAGACCACAAAGGCTCAGGTTGGACTTGGCAACGTTGATAACTTCCCGACTGCGTCGCAGGCCCAAGCGCAAGCTGGTTCCGACAACGGTACCTTCATGACACCGCTTCGCGTTGCGCAAGCAATCGGAGTGCAAGCCGGTGCTTTGGTGAACGCTCACGCTGGACGTACTGACAATCCTCATGCTACTAACAAGTGGCAAGTTGGTTTGGGCAACGTTGAGAATTACACAATTGCTTCACAAGGTGACGCGGTTGGTGGTTCTAGCAATACGGTCTACATGACGCCTTTGCGTGTTCGTGAAGCCATCAATACGTTCGCTGCACCTGCGTGGTATCAAGGCTGGGTTGGCGCGCCTGGCTGGGACGCTAACGCATTGCCAGGAAGCCGTTCTGGTTTCACGTACGCCTATAACGCTCCGTATAGCGGACCGTTGGTTTGCTTCGACGGCGGCGGCTACAACCTGCAGTTGAATTCGGCGTACAGCGGTCAAGGCTTGGCGTACCGCACCCGCAACGGTGACAGTGGCGGTTCATTCAACGGCTGGAAAACTGTTGCTCATAGCGACGGTACGAACGTTGGCGGGACATGGCCTATCAATGTCACAGGCAGTGCTTCTAGTGCAAACACAGCTAACACTGCAAACACGTCCAATTACACCAACGTTCTGAATAACCTTGGCGTTATCAGTAACGGCGCAGGAATGACGCCCGTTGGTGCTACTATGTATAGCGTGTATAGCAGTGGTCAACCCACCGCGTACGGTACCATCTTGTCGATGACGGGTGGTGGTTGCGGTCAACTGTTGTTGGGTTGGTCTGGCTCTACTGGCGCTCATGCTGAGAACTATATCCGCTCGATGCGCGATACAGGTGGCACATGGTCTCCATGGGCTCGCATCATGACCGACGTTAACGTTGGCGGTGTTTGCTTGTCCTTGGCCAACGGCGGTACTGTCAGCGGTGCCACAAACTTCAACTCCTCTGTTACCTTCAATTCGACAGTTCAGTTCAACGGTGAACACCGTGGTAATTGGTGGCGCAGTACGGGCAACACCGGCTGGTACAACGAGACTTACTCTGGCGGCATTTACATGCAGCAAGCTGGTTTCGTTGACGGCTACAATGGCGTTGCTCTGCGTGCTTCTGATCTGTACACGACTTCAGACCGTCGTATCAAGTCTGAGATCGAACCGATCAAGAATGCGCGTAAGCGTTTGTTCAGCACTGTGACTGGCTGCACGTTCGTCAAGAACGGAAAGCCTGGCATGGGTTTCATCGCTCAAGACTGTCAAGTCGAGTTCGGCGTGGCTGTGATTGAAACTGCTGATGAGTTGCCGGATGGTTCCAAGATCCTGACCGTGAGCTACGGTTCGATGGAAGCTCCAATGCTCGAAGCAATGAAGGAACAAGATGTCGACATCGAATATCTGAAGTCCACCGTTGCTGAACAGCAGAAGGAAATCGACGAACTCAAGAGGCTGGTTCAAGCTCTGATCGCTAAGTAACTTGGCGTAATAAAGAGGAGGGGAAGACCCTCCTCTTTATGTTCTTTCAAACACCACCTGCGAGTATTATGAGAGCTGCTTCATTATGAAGCCAACTCCTTTAGGAGAACTAAATTGACTGTCCCAAATAGCTTACCCGTCAAGTTCAGCGACGTCATCGCTGAGTTTGGCGGATCCAATCCTCCACGAAACCTGAGCGCTTACCGTGCCGGTGGCGGATATACACCTTCGGGTGCAAAAGGCGGCTCTGCTGCTATTCCGACACCTGGTGGTTTGATCTCCAGCAGTTACGCTGTGAACCTGGGTTCTTTTCCTGGCGCACAGAAGTCGCTGAGCATTACTCAGTTCTGGCCGTACAAGGATTACTTCCATCGCACGCTTTACAACCATTCGTCTAACCCGCCAGCTACTGATGCTCAGAACGATGACTGCACGCGTCATTGGAATGATTTTGGTTATGCTGGTCGCGTAGGCAACGGCTGGTTGTGGCAACGCAAGAACTTCAGCAATGAAAATAACTCTGGCTTGCCAGATAGTGCTACGTGTACTGTATTTTTCATGTTGACCGGTAGTTGGACAACCTACACCAGCACAATGAGTGGTGGCACCAGCTTGTCTGCTCGCGGCCGTGATGCAGTCGGTGAAGTAATGCACATGACGCCAATTGCGACAGGTCGCTATAACTTCCAAACGAACAACTCCGGTTCGGAAATAGCGATGGCTTACGCCACTTACAACTGCTCCATCAAGAAAATCTCTGAAATCTTTACGGCGATGAATGATGGTGGTGGCAATGGCGTTTGGGATGAACTCATCATTCTCCCTGGCAATCGAACTGTCGGCGAGCAAGCTGTCACGCGGGATGAGAATGGTTCAGACAATCGTCTGGGCGCTCCCATCAATCCAAACGAAGTAGTCATTGGCTTGCGTTACGATGGTGCTGGTGATTATGAGCAACAGTACTACAACCACACGTTTCCTGATCCGATTCGCTTCTCTGGCTGGTGGGGTAACAATGGCGCTATCAGTATTGAAGCAAACACGACTGAAAACTCTACGTGGTTGACCACACAAGTTCGTTGGGATCGCTCGCCTGCTTGCGTGTGGGCAAAAATTGTTCCATACGAAGGTGCCGTCTATTCGCCTGGTGTAAATCCGGTTTGGCCGTATTTGAATATCAGTGCAAATACCAATTCGTTTACCGTGAAACGTAACGGCGGCATCACGGCTACGATGTACGGTACTGCCGTAGATATTCCAGCTTACCAAACGTGTCCTGAAAATTGGTACATCGGCAATCCAATGTCGAGCATGCCTGGCGATCGGTACTGGGTTCGTGTCACGCCTCAGCCCGGTTATGAAACTGCTTTCGCCGGTAACCTCAGCGGTCCTCGCGGCTATGTTCCGCTTAGTTCGGATCAAACTTGGGAGTTTACCGGCGGCGTGCCGTTGCAAGTAGACGTCAACATTGCAGATAATCCCGCTGGAACTAACGCTGCGTACCTCGGTGCTGTAGTGTTGAGAACTGGCAGTAGTGGTGGCGGTGGCGGCGGAGGCGGTGGTGGATCAGTTTCTGTATCCGCTTACATGCCCGGCCATTCATTCGATGTTCGTGCTCGCGACATGCGTCCCGGTCATTCGCTTGAACTGCTGAACCTTACGCGCGATGGCGTGATGGCTGGTGAAGTCATCAGCAACCGTGTCTCTGAACAAAACCTTCTCACGATGGTTTCTGCGTCTGGCATCGAGTTGACTTGCTCTGATAACACACCGCTGACCTTGGAAGATGGCTCGTGCATCAATTCGACAGAAGTGTTGAATAAGCGCTTGCCTGTCCAAGATGAGAATGGCTTCCGTTGGGAAGAGATTGTTGAACTCCGTGATGCAGGCCGCGGTATGGTTGCAACGATCTTCTGTGATAATCAGTGTTACGCTGCTGGCGATTCGCCAGGCCGTTACATCTGGACTCATAACGCTGGTCCAACCAATAGCAAGGAATAAGCGAAGTTAATAAAGAGGTAGGTAACCCCTACCTCTTTATGCTGTCTATAATCGATTTGTTTATTAACGTACCCAATGACATGGAAGTAAAGTTTAAATGCCGTGTAGGCTGTTTAAATGCGTTTTAGAGGTAGTATGAACTAGATAACATAAAACGAGGGAGTGATCCCTCGTTTTATTAACTGATTCTTACGCAGCTTTGTTACCACCTATCGAATCAATGACGAACTCGATAGGTTCTTTAGACGGCATCAAGATGTACTCGCCATACGTCGTGTAGTACGGAGGTTTTTTATCCTTGTAACTAGGATCAACTTCGTACAACGCGTAACAGAGCTCAAGACTGATGTCTAAAAGACGGTTCTTGTATTTGGCCGGATCAAGAGTAGCAATGATCTTGCCATAACTGGATGCCGTGCCTTCGTGATGTGTGAAAGACAAAGCTCGCTTAGTGACGTGAGTAAACTTGTCACCAGGCTTACCATTGACGTTGAGTTTGCCGTACCAGGTTTTATCCGCAGTAAGCATGTTGTCTTCGTCAATCTCGCTGACATCGAAGCCACGGTAGAGTTTCGGATGCATTTTCGGTTTTTGAATTGCCGAAAACACACGCCGTGCTTCTTCCAGTTTTGGAACCAAATCTTGATCTGGAGTGAAGATCCAGTCGTCGATTACCTTGAGGAGTTCAGGATGCTTGCACATCTTCTCCACGATCCTCATATCGACGTCTTCTTGATCAAACGTCAATTTGGGGATGTAGGCAACCATGCCGAGGATTTTGATCAAAACTTTTCGACCAATCGAATCATTTCGATCCTTCATCTCCATGACTTTTTCCATTGCAATTTGCTGTTGCAACAGAGCTTGTTGAATGATGATGTTAGTCACTTCTTACTCCGCACTAGAAACAACTGACTTCTGCAACCACATCAGCAAAGCCTCGGCGACCTGACTACTCGCATACCGGAATGTAGATTCCAGAACGTAAATAGGATCTATGTACTGATCGCTGAGGGTGCCGATTTTAAAAAGCGCTGTCTCATACATCGGGCAATCTATCTTAGCATGCGCAAAAAGATAGTCGGGAGATGCACACTGCTTGTTAGTTTCAGGCCAACCGTCCTGAGGACGCGGGTAGTAGGTAACTTGCTGTTGGGCTGGATGGAAAACACCACCTCCTGAAGACATGGTTACTTCAAGAAACTTAATGATCAGCTTTGCAACTTCTTTGGCTTGAGCAGCTGTGAGCGCTGGGACTTGAGCATCAACTTTAGGCGGCTTTGCTTCCAGCTTAAAGTAATAATCTCCGTCCCACACGTCGTACTTGTCATTCACAGAGTAGACGAGACCACCTACCATGTTTTTGCTGTTGGGCAATTTGTTCCACAACGCTTCTGCAGGATGGTGCAAAGCACGCAGCTTCTTTTCCATATCCTCAAACAACGAAGCAGCTTCCAGCGTCTGATACTTCACAGCCCAATCTGTGTAAGCTTCATTGCCGCTAGGTTCAGGCGGTGTTCGCTGGCACAAAGCTTCCACCGGAGCTACGATTGTTTGAACTTGCTTGACAAACGAAACGTAGGCATTGAAGAGCGTAGTTTCAGTCCGCGCAATGATTGCGAGTGTGTCGTTGATAGTTTCAATCGGATTGGGATTGAACTTACCATTTACGGAAAGCCACTTCGCAATCTCAGTGCCAGCGATATCACCTGTCTTGAAGGTCTGCTTAGAAACCCAAGCATCGTTCAAGAAGGTATTCTTCAACGTCCTGACGACCTTGTGAATTTCTTCGTCGAAAATGTCGAGATCCTTGTTCTTGTCCTTAACGTAGGCTTTCCACTTGTCGTGACCCCACATGAAGAGGTTAGCCACTCCAATCAAAGCTAAGAAACCAAAACCAAGTTTCTCACCAGTTGAAAAAGTAACTGTTGTTGTAGCTTCTTGCGCAATAGACAAGTGTTCCAATGCCAGCACGGCGTCAGCATCAAACTTGTTCTTCGTGATGAAGTACTTGTCGAAGTACTCCGTGATCTTCTTGCGCTCACTCGAATCCGTGGTGTCGCCCTTGATGCAGGACTTCACTTGAATCGGCAATTCAGGAATCTCAGCATCCATGCTCTTGACTTCCAGATCGATCTTGGCCACCGGATGGTAACCGCCTTCTGGATTCACGAACATGTCGACTTCAAAGACCAAGTCGCCCACAGGGAAGTGATAGCGATGCTTGATCATGCCGGACTCGCTCAGCATAGCGAACAGATTGAACGCATCAACTGTTGTCGGAACAGGCACTTCCAGACGACGACCAACGCCTTGATCCACCTTGGTGTTCAAGACGTACTGAGGCTCGCCTTCAGGCCTTTGATCAGCACCTGCCTTGGGATCGCCTTTGACGATCTGGCGAATACGCAAAGCACCCTTAGCGGCATTCTTAGAACTCTTGCCGATCTTGATGTTCCATTGCTCTTGCAGATCCATTGATTCAGCATTCTTCAACTGTTCGAAGTCTTCGATCTCGACGTAGAACTCATGCTCATGTTCTTTGAACGTCTTACCGTCTTGAACATCTTGTTCCAAGGCAATCTGAGCGTTTGCCTTTTTGATCATTTCAAAAATGAGTTTCACGATTACTCCAAAATAGGGGTTAGTGGTTAGCACTACAACACAAGATAAACGGAATAAAACCCCCACACGACCTACCATCGTTCGGTAGTGTCGTATAGGGATTTCTAAACCAGTAAAACTAGCTGGTTTTCATGATTTTGAACATCTCCAGGAGAGTATCCAGGAACGTCTTAATCACACTTGCGTCAGCGCCACTATTCGGCCCCTTCACCACGGACATATAAATGAAGGCCGAGCAGGCAACGGAGAACATGAGTGCCACCACACTCACGATGACCTTAATCACCCAGTGTTTCAACTGGCGATCTGCTTTCTCTGCTTCGTACTTACCAATATCTGCTACCGTGGGAGTTGATGGCACGATAGGCACAGCGGGCGCTACAGGCACGACTGGAGGAACCAGGGTGCTTTCTGCAGTATCCTTATCACTCATCGTATTCTCCCAGAGTTGTTTCAGATCTGATCGTATCAGTTCTTCTTGTCCTTGTAAAGCTCGAGTTGTTCAGCTTTCCAAGAACGCAAGTTTTTGAGCCTGATATTGCATTTGGCGATATTCACCAATTGCTTTTGGCTCATGTCGATTAGAACGCCTTCTTTCAGCGTCCATTCGGGCAGCTTCAAATAATCATCAATATTCGGAGGAGCTTCTGTATCGCAGTCCAACAACAGACTATCCTCAGGCGCAATGACGATCGTTTTGTATTTGATTACGGGTTCTGGCTGTGTTGTTGTACATCCTGAGAGAATGAACGCAACCAGAAAAAGGAAGAGGAGAGGACGCATGAAAAGTACCTCGAACTGTTATGGCTTTGAAGCAGATGAGGCAATGGGCATTGCAACGTGCGGTTGCGAACACCTGGCTTCAGACGGATTAGCGATGCAGTACACTTCCCATAAACGGGTCAGGCGATCTGCACTAATTTCATCCATCTTTGCTTTTTCATTGTCCGGTGTCTTCGGAAGCTGTTCGTATTTCTTTTCAATGTCCTTGAGCTTGGTCAGGTGCTCAGTTGTGATTTGACCTGTGGTTTTTTCCACAGACCCCATCTCTTGAATCACCTTCAACTGCACCTTCTCATTGATGTTGTCAGACGCTTCTTTCTTGTCGATCGTAACTTGCAAATCCTTGTTCTCTGCCCTGCGAGTCACAAGTTCAGCATTTGCCTTTATCAACGACGCCTGAGTTTGCTTGTAGTCGTGCCAGAAGTAAGCGCCAAGCACGAGTGCTGAAATGACGCCGGCACCAATGAGTATCCATTTGATCACATTCATCTTGGCCTTTACAGGAGCCAAGACGGTATCGATAATGCTCATAGCCTGTTCCTTCTAAACTCAATCAGTTTGGAGTAAGCCACTGCAATCGCATCGATAGAGTGCTCATCCAGTGAACCCAATGGAGTCTGGCCTTGATAATTGAGTTCATCAATCATCAAAACACGACGTTGGACCTCTTCCTTCTTAGCATTGCCGGCCCCACCAACAGCTCTTTTAACGCTAGGTGGATCAATGTAGTTCAACGATTTGTAAACGTCAAACATACTGACAGCATGCCGTATCATCTCGATTGTCTCAATCAGCGCCTGATATGCGTTTGGACGTAACGCATTAAAGAACGGTGATTCAGTAACGACACAGACTGGATTGACGTAATGCAGCACTTGAAGAATGTTCTGTTGAAGCGTCTTCAAGCGCGAATGTCTATCGCAATGAATCTCAGCATACCAAGGGCTGGGACTCATTTTGTCTGCTGTGAGCAAAAGAGATTGCGTACGAACGATTTGCAGAGTAACAGCGTCAAAGCTAATCCAAGCTAGACCCAGGTTGTTTGTTCCTGGGTCTAAACCTAAGATCGTGACAATGCTCTCTGCATTGTACGGCATCAGATGCATTGAGATTTAATGCATCAAGGCCAGCAGTGGTTCTGTGGAACCCACGTTCAGCACCACGTCGGCGCCAGACGGATTGAAGTTCACAGGGATCATTGCTGGACTGAAAGCAGCGATCTGAGCCACGATGATTTCATTCATCGAGAAGTTACCAGCTGTGGAAGTGACGGAGACCACCTTGTCCACGCTGGTCACCAGACCGATTTCGGAGATGATGGCGTAACCTTCATCTTTGTACAGCACCTTGGCCACGTTCAGCAACTCAGCAGCTTCAGCTTCCGAGATTGCGATAGTCAACGTCGCCACGGCGGAAACGTAGCTGCCGTCGGTTGTGTTGACACCAGTGGACGAAACCACTGGAGGCACTGGATTCAGGTTGGAGCTGTTGGGCACAAACGGAGTCGTTGTTTCAACACCGTTAGTCACGGTCTTGATCAACATCTGCGTGACCATGTTGGTCTTGTCCAGACGACGAGCGTAGTAAGCCGCATAACGAATGCCGTCATGAACTTCTTCAGTACGCAGTGCGTACTTCGCACGATCTGTCTGCGACAGGTCGTTGTTCATGGGACGCAGAACAAACGGGATGTGGCCGTACAGTGCCGCATCGGTAGCGCGATGTTGAACAGGTTCCGACTTGGCGATACCTTCGGCACCAACAACAGTCTGATGACCGCGGTTGCCGATCACGTAGCAGTTCAGCGACGGAGTGTCCGTTGTAGACGGCAAAATTCGAGCGTTGATACCGAACTTCTCGTTCAGTGTTGTGTTGTCCGGATAAGCTTGCGCCGTCTTCAGAAAAAGATTTGTCTGAATAGACGCAGCGTAGACGGTGCGAGTGATGTTTTCCATGTTCTTCCTTGACAGATTTTTTCGCAAGAATATCGTGGCGTCTTTGAGTCCACGTTGACGGACTCAAAGACGCGTCACAATAATTGAAGGGCGTATTTATTATCCCTGTTGTTCTGGCCAGAAAGATGGGATCTTCAATTGATCTTCCAGGGGCAACAAAAGGAACTTATCCATACCGAGAACCGGTGTTAGCTTTCTTGGATTAGGAGGAAGCTCCGGCCAGTCGTACTTGTACCCAGTTGTCGAAAGCATGGCGATACGATGCCTAGCAGAATGCGGCGCTGACGTCACGGACGATGTGGATTTGACATCAATGCGCATCCAAGTCTTTACCGACGCAATCCAGTCATCATCAAAGACATCAAAATCAATCCTTGATTTCAGATGAGGAATCAGCTTATCGACACAAGGAGGAATCGAACAGACGATCTTGCCGTGAACCTTGGCTGTGAAATCGTCGTAACGGATACTGCCTGTGTTCGCATCAGTGACCTTACCGTTGTTGATCTTCGCAACGTATTGAACACTGTAGCTTGACAAGTCTCCCATGAGGCGAATCATCGCGGCTTGGATATCCTTCAGCGTAATTGCGCCTGCAGAATCCACACCTGTTGCTGCAGCGAGCAAATCGTTAGCAATAGTTGCCAGATCAGCTCTCGTGTATTCAGAGATCAGGATGTTGCGCTGAGTAAACCAATCAGCGTAAAACTGATCAACTTGATCCCCTGTCTTCACACCGGTGTCAGACCAGCAGCGATTGATGATGCCGTATTTCTGACCATATGCATCCATTGCAGTTTCTTGACACAGTGTGTAATACTGCGACAATGAAGCACGATGCAACGCTACACAGTACTGATAGAAGCTATCAACACTGATCATGGTCTGTGGAACAGGCAACAGGCCAATCATGCTTTCAGCAAAACTGCGAGGAACAACTCTGACGTCAGCAGCAGTCATCAAGTCATCAATCGATGGTCGAGGTGTGCGGATGACGCGCTTAGCAATCACAGCAGGTAGCTTTGTCAGCGTAATCCCGATGATCGCGCAACTTGCGTACACATAGAACTCGAAAGCTTCCTTGACAGTCAAGCTCATTGTTTCATTCGTAGCAGGTGATGTCACCTGAACGTACGAACGATACTGACCAGTTGAGCTGAGCGAAATCCAGTGATACAGTAAAGTATCAGCCAGCGTGTAGTGCTCAGAACCCGTGTAATCAATGATGGTCGATTCCAGCAACTTGGTGTTCAAGCGATTGGATTTCGAGTACTGCATGATTTGGAGAGCGCGAGCCTCTTCGTCATCGCGATACTTCGCATTGTCACGAGCCAGTGGTTCTTCTTTATTGAAGACCTGCCCCAGCGTGTACTGATCAACTTGGTCGTAGTTGTAACCAGTGTTCAAAGGGATCTTTTCAAACGACAACGTAGGCTTGAGTTCAGCCGGCTGTTCCGACAAGTCGTGTCGCATTTCAAACTTAGCCAACGGCAAGCCGCGCTCAGTCATGATGTGCTGCATCAACCAATCGAATGTCGCAGCCTTACCGCTGTTGCGATAAATGTAAGCAATATTCCTGTAGAGAAACAGCGATTGCTTGCGAGTCAGATACGAGATGTAGACATCCAGCATTCCGTTACTTGCAAGATACTGGCGAACATGGTAGCTGTGGGCTTCATTCGTCTTCGTCATAGACAGACGAGCCGTAATGATTGCCGGAACCAAGTTCATGTACATGATGGCTTGCACCGTGACAGCGTACAAGTCATCAGTAAGCGTGTACTGACGGTTATACCAGCGTGTCAGGTACGCATAAATCCATTTCTGGATATTCGGGATCAACGAGTATTCCCATGTCTCCACGAACTGTGGCGGATACGACATGATCGTACCATCCCGTGCATCGACGCAGGTTTGAATGTCGGGCGCCGGATACAAAATACCCAAGATCAATTGTTCTTGTTTCGGATACCGGTTAACCAGTTCCTTGTAGTACGTTGAGCCGTACGCGTAAGCCTTTGCTGTACCGCGGTGAAACTGTAAGTTTTGCCGGGTAAAATCAATTGTTTGTAACGTATCGACTGATACCACCTGGATCGGTGTATCGGTGGGATGATACTCACCGATCATATTCAGGTAATATTTCCAAGTGGTCGGATCATGCTGATCCACGGCGTTATCGCCGTAAGCAATTCGGAGTCCTGTGTTGATCAAATTCGCAGTGTCCGATGACTTAATGACCATACTTGAGGCCAGCTGCATCACCGAATCAATGTAGATTTGGTAGTAGTTGTTTTCCATAAATCCTTGCCTCTACGATGAGTAAAGCGCCATGAGCAAAAAATCAGAAATTTTGAAGCAGGTTGTTGCAATGGATGGCGGGGAGAAATTCCCAGTGCTATCCGTCATTCGCAACAATCCTGGATTGGCTGCTGCAATCAGCAAACTGCGCAGCGATAATCAGCAGCCAAGGTATACCCAAGGCGGTCAACGTGAGTTGATGCAGCCAAATTCGATGGCCTTTCGGCAACAAGCTGAAAGGACGATGAACGAAGTCAAGGACGCTGAAGGCGTCATGCAGATTCTGCCGGACATTGAGTTGTCTGCGCAAATTCTGGTAAGCTCGATCCTGTCTCCCAAAGATATGGTGACTGTCGAGTTACTTTACTCCGGCCCTGAAGGTGTCCTTCCGAACCAGCTGAGCATGGAGATCTTGGCTCTCATGCGAAACCATTTCGATCAAACCTATAAAATAAAGAACGATCTGGAACAAATTCTACGTGATTCTCTTTTCGACAAGGGCGCTCACGTTCGGATGGTTCTTCCAGAAAACAGTCTGGATGAGTTCATTAACCGCCACGCACCTCTCGCAATGGCGATGGAATCTTTGAATACAGGATTCCACAAGGTCTACGATAACAACGGTCGTCCTAAAGGGATTGGCTTGTTGGGACCAGGCATGGTTACTGCATCCGGCACTCAAGCTCAGGCGGAATCTGCCATTAAGTTTGAAAGCTTTGGCAAGGCAGTTCAGACCACCGTTGATGGTGAAATCTCTATCGAGAGCTTCAAAGCCTACAACGACAAGGGTCAGCCGACCAGCACAGAGAAGACGGTTGAGAAGAACGATTTCTTGTTCGTGACCGACAACTTCGCTGTTCTGTCGACGCCTCGTGCCGCCGCAGCTGTTCGTTCAATTCGTGTTTCCGAAGCAATTCGTAACAACCGTAACCGTGGCAGTGTCGCTATGGAAAGTATGGTTGACAAGAACTTCGAGGACAAAAAGAATATTGCACGGAAGAAGCTCACTGATCGTGAACTGTCGGCCGCATTGTTCAAGAATTCCAATGCCAGGGCAGATAACGTTTCGTCTTTGAAGACGCAGCAACAATTGGAACGTACCACCATCGGTAATCCATTGGTGCTGGAGTTGCCTACCGAGTCAGTGATTCCCGTGCACGTTCCAGGTCAGCCCGAGAAGCACGTAGGTTACTTCGTTCTGCTGGACAACACCGGTCACCCTATCTCGATTAAGAGTCGTTCAGACTACTACTCGGATTTGGCTGGTCGCATGGGTACGAACACCGGTACGAGTTCTTTGCCGTCTCAAGTGATTGCTCGTACAAAGAGCATGATGGGCGGATTTGATTGCTCGAACTCCGAGCACTTGGATTACAGCGCTCGCGTTTACGGTGATTTGATCACTGCTGACTTGTTGGCTCGCCTGCGTAACGGTGTTTACACCAACGGTGTTGCTCTGGGTACTAACGACGACGTGTACCGGATCATGCTGGCACGTACGCTGCAACAACAACGCACACAGATCTTGTTCGTTCCCGTAGAACTGGTGACCTATTTTGCCTTCCGCTTCAATGCCGACGGTATTGGTCGCTCTATTCTGTCAGACACCAAGATCATCAACGCACTGCGCTCGACACTGATGTTTGCCAACACCATGGCAGCCATCCGTAACTCGATCGGGATGACGACTGTGGACTTTAAGCTGGATCCGGAAGATCCAGATCCGACGAAGTCCTTGGAAATCATGATGAACGAAGTTGTTCGCAGCCGCCAGCAAGCGTTTCCGTTGAACACAGCTTCGCCTGCTGACATCGTGTATCAGTTGCAGCGCGGTGGTTATCAGTTCACCTACAGCGATCACCCTGGTTTGCCAGACGTGAAGGTTGAGTTTGGCGAGCGTGCTTCTAACTATCCGAAACCGGATACTGATTTGGAAGAAAGCTTGCGTAAGCGCTCCATCATGGCTTACGGTCTGAATCCTGAAACAGTGGATACAGCGTTCAGCGGTGAGTTTGCAACTACGGTGACGCAGAACAACATTCTGCTGACTCGTCGCGTGATGCAATTGCAAGATCGCTTCACGCCGTTGCTGACGCAACACATCGTTAAGTACATCCGTGCAAGCGAAGGCATGATGCGCGACATCGAGCAATTGATCGAGGATAACTACGACAAGATCAATATTCCCAATCAGATCAAAGAGAAGTTCAACTTTGGCGAAGACGTTGATCTGCGCACCAAGGTTGAAAAATCGATCATGGTGGAGTATTTGGTTGATCTGTATCTGGAAGGCGTGGAAGTCGGATTGCCTCGTCCTGATACGGTTACCATTGAGAATCAGGCTGCTGCGTTTGAAGCTTACGTCAAACTGCTTGATCAAGCACTTGACGCTTGGCTGAACAAAGAGTTCTTCTCTCAAGAACTTGCCGGCGACATCACTGCTGTCATCGATTCGGTTCGCGCGTCTGTTAAGGCTTACTACGTTCGCAAGTGGTTTGCTGATAACGGCGTCATGCCTGAACTGGCCGAAATGACTGCTCAGGATTCTGAAGGTGTTCCGCGTATTCATTTCTGGAATGAACAGAAAACGCACATTGAATCTCTGATGAAGTCCTTGGCTGGTCTGACCGCTGGTTTGAAACCCATGCAAGAAGCCGTCAACAAGGTTGCTGGAGACGTCGGTCTTGACGCCGGTGGCGGTGGAGGCTTCGGTGGCGGCTCAGGTGGCGGATTTGGTGGTGATGCTGGTGGTTTTGGTAGTGACACGGGCGGTGGCGGTGAATTCGACATGCCAGGGCTTGATGATGCGGGTGGTGCTCCAGGTGACAATACACCGGAAGCTCCAGATGCTAATGCAACTCCGGGCTTGGATGATCAGCCAACTCCTGATGATGAAACTCCTACTCCTCCTGAGGATGAGTTGAAGTGAAATAAGCCAAAAAAATAAAGGCTGCATAAGGCCAGTACCGGTTACCCGGTACTGGCCTCTATGTCGTCTTACTTTTGCTTACGCAACTTCACGCACACGGCGGATCAAGTACGCATCGCTCTTGATGTAACCGCGAGCCAGCAGCAACTGAATGCCGTCTTGAGTGACGATGTAATGCCGACGACCATCGGTACAACGTTCATTGCTCAAGATCTGGTCAGCAAGAGACCAAAGCTCAGGAGTTGTTTGCTCACCCAGCACACCGGTTTCACCAGGCTTCAAGTTGAAGTTCAACTCGTAGCTCGGCAGATTCAGGTGAGTGAAGCTGGTTTCCCAAGGCAACTTCACGAAGCTACCGACCCAGCCTTGAGGATTCATCGTCTTGTTGTCGATGTATTCTTCATTCAGGAAGGCTGTGTGCTCATCCAGCGTTTCACGACTGATGTCCATCACGAACTCAGTAAAGAAACGACGTTGCTTGGCCATGAAGGTTTGGCTGACGGCCGGACCACGCTTCTTCGCGATTGCGGGCAGGACGGCCATCACGTCAGTGAAGAAGTCATCCATCCAGAAGGTGCCGAAGTTCATGATCAGCACGTTGTTGAGCTCTTGCGTCAGCAACCGATTGATACGGTTGAAGAACAAGCGATCAGCAGGCGTGTCATGGATACCGTCGAGAATGGCAACGGCTTTCTCGAACGTGTCGCAAGCAGCGAGTTGCTCGATGACGGCCATGTGGCGTTCAGCGGTTTCATTATCTTCCACCGAGATCGCTTCAATCATGATCGCAGGGTAGCACTTGGCTGCCGAACGAGATTGGTTGGCCTTGTTGATTGCGTAACGCAGCCCGGTGATTTGCGAAGTGATGCCAGTGGACAATTCCAGCAGGAACGAATCGTTGAATTCCAGATCAAACGTCGGGACTTCAACAGTGCGGTCCGTGATTGCTTCGGGTTCCGCATTAATGCCAGTCGCGTCATACCGTGGCAGGGGTGGCCGGGTTAACGCGTGTTCGTCGATGTTCATGTTGTCTTTTTCCTCCGGGGTAAGTGGTTTCAGAACGGCAATAGTGTCTTCGCCAACTTTCACAAGGCTGCTCTTGTACTTCGTGAAGTCGTAAACAAGCTTGTATGGTTGAATTTCGCTCGGTTGCCAGACAAGTTCAACATCTGCTTGAACGGCAATGGGCTTTGTGGCGATGGCTTTGACTTCCGCCTGGGATGGTTGAGACACGTCCTGTTCTTGAACGGTCGGTTTGGGCAACGGCATCGTCGTCGATGGTTTCGCAACACGGGTGATTGGTTGGAAGCCTGTAGTCTTCTCACCAGCTTGCGGTGCAGTGCTCGGCACTCGATAAGAGGCCTGATAAGTGCTGCGCGCCAGTTGCTGCTCTTCTGCCTTTTGACGGGCTTGACGAGCATAGCGAGAAACTTGACCATCGTTGACGGGCGTCATGACTGACGTTTGCACTGTTTGTGCAGCATTGTTCTCGAATAAACGATTTGCTGCAGAACCAGCGCCAGACAATGCAGCCGCGTGGACAGGTTGACGCTGCTGGCCCATGCCAACAGTAGCAACGCGACCACTCATTTGTCCATTGACAAATTGCTGCTGCACACCGCGATTGCCCATTTGCTGTTGCTGCTTGACCTGGGTGATCAAGTTAGCAATTTGCTGCATACCAGCAATCGCGGGATTCACGTGGTTGGCCGTGTTCGCATCCAGAAACTGATACAGATCTGGAAAGTACAAGGTCAACGCCAAGCAATATTTTCCAACGAGATCAGGGATGACGTCGTTCAAACATTGCTCGAGTGATACGTTTTGGTTCGTACGCATCACTGCGTCAATGTAATCCGTGGTCACTTGACACAGATTAACGAACTCATTGGTTTGGAAGTTGTTCGGCGCCATGTAGTTGTAAGCATACATGCGCGCCGAATTCAGCGTCATCTTGTTCTGCAGCTCCGACATCAGGGACGTGACGATGTAGCCGTAGTAGTTTTGCAATTCACCCGGACACTGGATGTTCGGAACGAACGGCGGATTACCGGGCTGCACCATGATGTTGGGCACAGTCTGAGTCGTAGGATCAGCCTGCAGGGGTTGCTGCTGAACTTGCGATTGTTGTTGCATCATTTGGGGATACATGGCTTCCTTTTTTCGCGCCTGGTTTAACGCGTAGTAATCATTTCTTGCACTTGGTCGAGCAACGGCTTGAGTTCTTCGTCACGGGTGATGACGAATTTGTCATTGAGCTGCACGCACAGATTGAGTTTGCTACGACCTGACGGATCACTCTTGCTCATGCCTGAGTAAGAGCCAACCTCAGCCACGGAAACGTGAAGCTGACGGCTAGGATCGGAAATCGAACCACGACCACCGCCACGGCCTCCTTTACCCTTGGTAGAGTCTTTCTGGAGAACCAACTGGCTGGTAATCTTGAATGCCTTGCAATCACCACTGTAACCGGTAGATGTGATCTCGCCATGGTTCTTGACGATGCGGTGAATGAGTCGAGGATTGAAAGCCCGATCAAGCATCGCGTTCACATCACGTTCGGTCAGACCACGACGAGTACCGTCGGGATCATTGGTGTTTTTCTTTGCCGCAGCAGTCAACTGGAAGTTGAACTTGAAAATGTTCTTGATCAGATCGAACATCACGTAGTACAGGACACTGAGTTCCTTGTCGTACATGGTGCTGACCTTGTCGCTACCTTTCAAGATCTCTTCATCGAAGCGTTCGATGATGTATGCGAAGAAGTCGTAGATCGTATCCACGTTCACGCCGATGTCAGCCAAGTTTGCCTTGGTGATGATGTCGACATACTCGTCCAGCGAATTCAAGTGACTGTTCATCTTGTCGTACAGACGACCAACGCCGTTGTTGGCCGAGAACAAGATGTAAGCCATCACCGTCATCCATTGACGCGTGCTGTCCAGATGGTCAGCCGTGATGTGGGATGGGAAACGATCAGCAACGTAGAAGAAGCCGGCAACCAATCCACGAACCAGGGTCGTGTACTGACCGACAGGGATTGCTAACTTCAGCCCCTGTTGTTTGGTTGGGTCGCCAAACACCTTTCCAGCAGCGCGAGAAGTCATTCCGATCGATGAGCAAATCATCCAATCCGACTCAGGATACTGAGCAGGGTCGAAGTAGTTTGACACCAACGGAACAAAGCCGCAATACTTCTTGAATGTTTCAGTGAAGCCGTACTTGCAGAACAAGTAATGCGCCATGCAGGTTTCTGCTTTGATGGCCGGCTTATCGTCAGTGCCCGTTCCTTGATCATGGTGAATCAGGGAATGAACCATCTGAACGTTTTCGCGTACTCCATTGTTCGTGAACAGCGTCGGAGCACGTTTGAACGTGATGCGATCGCAGAACAAACGAACGAAGATACTGTCTGTACCGATGGAGATGACGCGGTCAGCTAGCACAGGAGCGATATTGAAATCACTACCGTTGATGGTGATGCTACCTGCTTCACCCACGAAGGGGAGGTAAACATACCGAGGTTCCAATTTCACATCGTGAAAGCGGAAGAACAACTTGATCATGACCGCGTCAGTGCGAGCCATGTCCACAGTCTTCTTCGGATTCTTGCGTGGTTGTCGCGTAGGGGTTCGGCGACGAATGTTGACAGCGTATTCTTCCGAGGGGGTGCAACGCGCCCAACCCAGATAATGCAGGCCTTCGTGGGAACCACGCGAAGCTGCACGAATCACGTCGTCAATGTACTTTTCGACATGAGGCATTTGCACAGTGGCCAGGCCGTTGGCCAATTGTGGATTGAGCTTTGGCGTAACGCCTTGCATCAACCGGAACATCTCTTTATCCATTTTCGCCCTTTTGTGTCATCTACTTGAGCCATTTGCTTGCAATTACAAGCAAACCTATAATACCGGTCAGAAGGGCACCAACAACCTTGATGGTCTCGTTAGCATTCTTCTGTCCTTGAGTGATCTTCTCGTGTTCGAATTTGATCTTCTCATTTTCGAACCGCTCTCGCTCAAGTTCACTTTGCGCCTGTTCCTGTCGCATCGTTTCCCGAATGGATTCCATTTCACGCTCATGATTACGTTCAGCTTCTTCGTTCTTTCGAATCTGTTGCTGAACATCATCTTGCAGCTTATCCGTGTCATGCTTGGCTTTAGTCAGTCTGTTTTCTAGATCGATTTCTTTTATTCTTCGTTCTTCGATAACAGTCTGTAGTTTCACCAACGTCTCAGAGTTGTTGGCAGCTAAAGCTTCTTGATACGTTTTGTAGATTGGGAAGTCCAACTCTTCTTCCGTCTGTTTAAAGTCGGAGATGGGGACCGAGTGTTCATGAGCGTCGGTAACTGGTTTATTTCTGACGACATAAAACCCATCGGTGCTGTTCGGATCTAGACTGGATTTTATCTGGTAAACACTGCCATGAATGTTTATCCATCTTTGTCCTATCTTTCCGGCATTGTCAATAATAAACACGCTCCAGGTAAAAAACCGACGTGCGCCACCAGCTACGTCGACTAAATCACCCTTAACCGCATTGTGTCTATTCTTTAATTGTGCTTGATGAGAGTATGGATGAGAGTCGATGTAGCCCTCCAAGCATACGACCATATCCAAGTCTCTAACGTAGAAACATTTTCTGGCTCGAAGTGTTTCTTCGTCAATTGCGTACATGAATTGTTCCAACGAACTCATGTGGGTTGTGGCTGATGGAGTTTGTATTTTACTCCACTTTTCTAAAAGATGTGAAAGCTCCTTGCTATTTGAAATGTCGTCGGTGGTCGCGATGTGTTTGAGATCATGCCGGGCTTGTGCTGATAGCCCGTAGCCTTTCAGGAATACCAGCTTACCCTTAGCCGCTAAAGCTGTGCGTGGAATCTTGAACTTCATGTTCTGTCGATTAACGACATAAACGTCAAAGCTCATCGAGTTATACATGTCCATACGGAAATTTATACCCGAACTCATTCCACGAACATTGCGTTCTTGGGTTAACAAATAAGTTTCTGATGGCCCCATCGGAACCACAGTGCTACAATTAAGATGCTCCATGGTTCAACACTTATAACGTATTATTGAATCTTGCGCAGTTTGCACAAGCATGACAAGTACGTGATATGTAACTGAAACAAATTAGGCTTCAATCAGATTAGACGGAATAAATAGACAAAATAAAAGGAGGCCCGAAGGCCTCCTTTTATGCTGTTCACCCAAGCAAGCCCGAAGGCTTGTGCTGGATTACTTAGATGACGTGATTGTGGATCGCGACCTTCTTGTCGATCACATCTTCCCAGCCCTTGATCGTGATCACGGCCATGATAGGCATGTTCGTGATGTGACGGAAGGCCGGTTGCACGGTCAGTTCCTTGCTGTTCGCACCGTTGCGGTGGATCGGCAGAGCCAACACCAGCTCAGGCTGATAAGCCATGTTGCCGAAGTTCAGCACGTTCGGGACGCCTTCCGAAGCATTGGGAGCCTTCAGAGTCATCACGATCTTGCCGTTCATCAGCTTGTTGGGAGTGGAAACCACTTCCAACGACATGCCTTCACCCAGAGTGCGCATGTCGCCAGTGACCATCAGCCAGCCTTCGGTCACTTGGTCGGTACCGGCCAAGACGATCGGGTCCACGTCGTTGCCGCCGTTCAGAGCAGCAGCGGCTTGACGCCAGCCGGAGTCACGCACCATGCGATACGACATTTCGCGCATCTTGTTGGTGATGGCTTGCTGGATGTCTTCAGCCAGGTTGTGCGACTGGATGTTGTTGACGATGGTGCCCAGATCCAGCTCGAACTCTTCGTAGAACGGAGTGATCAAGTGACGCGACACGCCCAGGATGTCCAGGGTATCGCCGATCAGGCCTTGCGAACCAACGTAGCGGCTCAGCACGTCCTTGACGCGCAGCAGCTCGTCCACGGCGCCGTTGCTGGCGCGGATGCGAGTGGTGGTGATCAGAGCGTTCAGGTCGCTGGTGTCGGTGTCATCGCCTTGGCCCAGAGGACGGGGAGCGGTGATAGGCGACAGCAGAGGCACCGAGTAGCACTGGTTGTACACCGTGATGTCCAGCAGGTCGCCACGCTGACGACGGTTGCTGTTGGTACGACGAGCGTCGATGTTGTAGCCGATCAGCTTGGCGTCGACGAAGGCAGCGAAGATGGCCTGGATGCCAGCCGGATTGGACGCACCGGGAACGTACTTCACGCCGTTCTGGGTCACCGAAGTCACGGTCACTTCACCAGCCAACAGATTCATGGTGCCGGTCTGCAGATCCAGCGAACCCGAAACCATGAAGCCCAGACGCACTTCCACGCCGGGAACCACGCCAGCCAGTTCGCCCGGCTTGGCGCCGTCGATAGCCAGGGTGCTCGAAGTCACCATCACCGACTTGTTTTCGAAGTTCAGGGTGACGCGCTTTTCCGAACCTTGCGGGTTGTAGACGAAGTTCGAAGTGAACAGGTCCTTGGTCGGGAAGTAGATCACGTCGCCAGTTGCGTCCTTCAGTTGCAAGTAGGCGCCGGCCAGGTGCACGTCACGGTCCACAGCGTCGGTCGAGTCCATCAGGCCAGATTGCACCAGCGAGTCGACTTGCGACAGGCCGATCAGGCTCATCTGCTGGCCGAACTTCAGAGCGCCGGTGACCACGGCTTCGCCGTTCTGGTCCACGGTGCTGTGCGGGATGATGGCGCTGTCGACGAACTTGTTGGCAGCTTCGTTGCGGAACACCGGGATGATCGTGGTCTGGTTGTTGCGCAGGATGTCGGGATCGCGCAGAGCGAACACGATGTTGCGACGCTTGAAGTCGTTCACGTCGCCGGAGGTGGCGCGACGCACTTCGTCCATGACGCTGATCAGTTGGATCGAGATCAAGTAGCCGACCTGGTCACGAGTCACCACCACGGTGGGGTAGAAGGCTTCGCCGAACTTGTCTTGCTGAGCCGCTTGCATGTTGTACGTCACTGTGTACGCAGACATGTTGCGGTTCGATGCGTCGTCGTAGGCTTCCATGGCGGTAGCCAGGCGCTCGACGCCGCCAGCAGCAGCGATCATCACGTTGTTGCCATCTTGCGGCAGGCTCGGAGCCTTGCCACCCAGGTAGCTCTTGCCAGCTTGAGCGATCATGGCGGCGCCCAGAGCGGCGTCACGACGAGCGGGAGTCAGCTTGCCCAGGCCGGAGTCGTTGGCGTAGCCTTCCAGAGCAACACGCAGACGATCCAAGCCGCCGCCGAAGGACTCTTGTTCGGAGTCGTTCATGCTTTCCAGAGCGATGCCGGAGCGCACGCCAGCGATCAACGAGGTGCCGCCGTTGGACTGCGCTTCGTTCTTGACAGCGTTCAGGAGACCAGACAGACCAGTAGCCGGGATGCGACCAGCCAGGAGACGTTGAACTGCATTTTTCATGATTTGGTTTTCCGTAGAAGAAAGAGAAAAGAATGACAATCGGAATTGGTTTAGGCCACCGCTACCTTACGGCGCAGAAGCGTTCGAAGATACAAGCCATAAACGAAGCTCTCGGCGACCTTCGTTGGTTGCTCATAAACATATAGCTGTTTCACGATCTCGCGAACCAGCTGATATTCTAATTCACGCACGTCACTCACCTTGGCGATGGTGTTGTACAGAATCACTCCGACGGCTTGATCTCGCAATGCGACGACTTCAAAGCCGCGAGCAGGATCAGACTTGGAGATAGACACATCCGTTTGGCTTGATGCGTCTTCAGAATATAGGCGTCTTTTCAGTTCATCAAACGCTTCAGGTTGCAAGGCCAACTTGCTTTCCAAAGTATTGGTGACTGCAATTGATTCTTGGGTGTTGTTGTCCGTGAACCACCAACTACCAAAGATGTTGTCGCTCTTGTGCTGACGAGAAGGGAAGAGATCCAATCCCAATTTGTGAATGCACAAAAGATCCGTCAGGTCGTTCTGAGACAGAACTTGGCTGGCCTTCTGGTAATCCAGAAGATCACACATCTTCATGTTCTTGCGACGGATCGTACTTGCCACCCAATAAGGGATGGCGTAAATGCGCCGACGCATCGGAAAAAGCAGTTTCATTTCCATAACGAATACCCGTGGTATAAGGTTGGCATTGTAGCAGTGGTAGAAATTTCCACTTCAAAGCATTAGTATGTTCACAGCCGGGACATTTTCTTAATCCCGATGACAATAAACAAAATGACGCTCTCAAATGGACAAAAAAATACTTCTCATTAAGGGTGTTACGCTGTTGTTTCGTGAGAGTCAAATTCCGAACAACGCTGACAACTCAGCGGCGCTGGTTAAAACACTCTTGGAGGGCGTAACGCTCCCAGACGTAAGTGTTGGTGCCATTGACACCGAACGAGAGATCCTAGGGGCTCTCAAGCAGATTTGTCTTGAGATGTGTGGACAATCGCCTACACATCAATACGTTGCAGTTGAACTGCTACAAAAGATTCACCACGCCACACGGCATGACGAAACTCTATACCATACGTTTCGTGAAGGTATCGAAACTCAGTTGTCAGAAGATGAGCTCAAACGCTTTTGTCTGAATCTGGAAGCTGACGTTAACGAACATGTCCGTGAAGAAAAGATCAGTAAGCTGATTCTTGATGCAGGAATGCAGCTCAAGTTCAAGCGCGATACCGTTGGCAATATGCAAAGCTTTGCTGCCGACATCGTTCAAAAGCTTGAGCCTTATAGCGTCAGTGCAAGTAAGGAAGATCCTGGTGTTGTTGGTACGGTTGACTTCGGCAACCGTGAACAGATGAACCAGATGATCGAAGAGGGTAAGACCCTGAACAGTTCTGAAGGTATTCTTCGTTTGGGTTGGCAAGGTGTCAACCGAATGACTGAAGGTGGTCTGCGCCGCGGCGAGTTCGTCACAGTGGCGGCCTTGCAACATAACTTCAAGACCGGTTTCTCTATAAATCTGTTCGAGCATATTGCGATGTATAACACACCGCACATGATCAACGTAATGAAGCGTCCGTTGTTGCTTCGGATCACGTTTGAAGATCCGTTGTCTACCAACATGACTTACATGTATCGCAACATCTACGAGAACAAAACTCGTCAGATGGCCGACGTGATGGGTACACCGACTGCGGAAATGACAGAGTACGTTTATAACGCTCTGACTGCAACGGGTTATGAGATCATGATGATGCACGTTAATCCGTCCGAGTGGACGTATCGACACATCACAAACAAGGTCTTGGAACTTGAAGCCCAGGGCTATGAGATCCATGTTCTGGCATTGGACTATCTGGCCATGGTTCCTACAACAGGTTGCCGTGTGACCGGTCCTACTGGTTCAGACATCCGAGATATGTTCCGTCGTATGCGTAACTTCTGTGGTCCTCGCAAGATCACCTGCATCACGCCTCACCAGTTGTCGACTGAAGCCAAGAAGTTGACACGGATGGGTAACGAAGAGAACTTCGTCAAGGACGTGGCTAACAAGGGTTACTACGATAGCTGTTCTACCATTGACCAAGAGATCGATCTGGAACTCTACATCCACATCGTGAAGGCCGATGGTGCATCCTACTTGACAGTACAGCGCGGTAAGCACCGTGGCTTCAACCGTACGCCTGAAGCTCACAAGTTCTGCGTGTTGAAGTTTGAAGACGTTGGCGACATCATCCATGACGTTGACGGTGTTGATCTGACTCGCAAGCGTCCAGGCGGTGGGCCAATGGGTAGTCCGGATGAGAAACCTCATTGGGACTTTTCCATCGATTAATGCAAAAAAAAAAAGAGGTGATCAACAGGTCGGCGCATCGGGACACCCCGATGCGCTAGGAGCACCCGCTCCTTGACATGTTGATCACCTAAAAGACCTCTTGAGCAAAAACTCGTCGAGGGCTGAGGGAGGAGGGAGTCAGCAGCAACCAAACTACTGAACCCCAGAGACAGGACAACCAATCCTATCTCACCTTAGTCATATGTAACCAAAATAATCTTCATTGTACGAAAATGGGCACTTCACAATCTATCGAAGTTACAGCTGCGATGAAAAGTCCACGGAAGTCTCGCACTGAGCAAGAGATCATCAAGATTTTTGATTCTGAGTTGCAGTTGTTCAATCATAGCCGGAACATTGTGAAGGCCAGTCGTATTGGTTCTAAGAATCAAAGCGTCTGTGAAGATGTTCGTGAGCTGAAGATGGATTTCTTGATTAAAGAGATCAAGAAAGTCATTGGACCGATTGGTAAGCTCAGTGGCGAACGACGAGCGGCTGCCGAAGTGATGGCGTGTGAAAGCTATTACTTGATTCTGGAAGGGTTGACGCAACTCCATCCAAGCGAGCAGTACGTCAAGAACCTAATGCTCAAGGCATGGGAAGCTGTTCGAGACAACAAGGGCATTGGTTACTTCAGTCCATTCAACAAGACGGAAGAAGCGCTGTACTGGCTGTATCGTTTCGTGCATGACGGTAACATCCGTTTTAGCAAGTTCCATTCACACGTTCAAGCTCACTTCGCTCTTGTTGAGTATCGTCTGCGTAACGGCTGCTTGATTAACAAGTACGATCCGAAGTGGACAAAGCTTCAGGAGGATTCCAGGGTCGTCCACAAATGGGCGGGTAAAGATGGAATGAATCTCAACCCTGAAGCGTATCGTTTCAAGATTGCCGACCTGCACCGAGAAATTACGGGTCGGCTACATTCAGGCATGTAAAAAGGATTTCACATGTTTAAAGATTTACAACCTCAGCCTAACCAATCCCACTTGGCTTGGCTGCTCCCGTTCCAAAAGGCCCAGGAGATCCATGATCGCCTGTACTGCCGCGATGTGGCATGTATGGCACCCACAGACCGTGCTGTGTTTCTGACAATGTTGCTAGCCAAGTACATTAGCAACATTCAAGCAGACATGTACACGTCCAATAACGGCATCACTACTGGCAAGCGTGTCACTGACATCTTGATCACCACAACCTCTTTGCTGACTGCATTGGGCGTGAGCATTCAAGAGCGTTTGGAAAAACTCAACGTTCCTTCACACGTGAATGGTGAGCAGGCCCTGATGCAATGGTTGAGCAACAACTACGTTTTTGACATGGGTCCTACCACGGCTTCTGTCAGCGATGTTTACGATCGCAATATGCAGTACATGGTGGCAATGCCTGTTCAGCTCTACAAGGCTATTGACGCGGCTGAAAACACCAAGCTGATGCAGACGGCAAGTAACTCTCGCTCAGTACTTGTGAACGCCGCCATGCACTTATGGGTTCAGGCTGTGATCTCTCATACACGCCATCGCCATACGTCGTTCATTTACGACATGACGGAACGATTGCATGAAGTGGAGTTGAAGTCAATTCACTCCCAATCATTCGGTCTGTTCCCGAATTACTCGTTGGACAGTTTGTACCGGTGATAAAGAGAGGACTTCGGTCCTCCCTTTATGCCGTCAAATAAACAAAAAATAAAAGACAGAATAACACCCCTGACAGGCTTTCGCACTGTCAGGGGATTACGTACTGATGGGAATTACTTGTTCAGCTTGTCCAGGATCAGGACGAGAGTCTTGGTGAGACTCTTGTTCGTTTCCAGGAGTTCAGCGTTAACCTTGCGGGTTTCACGAACTTCACGTTGCACAGCTTGGTTGAAACTGTGAACGGTTTCCAATTTCTGGTGGAGTTCGCGATTGTCAACGACAAGTGCTTCGATCATTTCAGTCAGGTGATCAACACGACCTTCGTTGTGATCACCTTGGCTTTCGATCTCTTGCAACTGACGCTGAGTGTCACGATTTCCGACCGCGATCGCATCCAACACTTGCGAGTGAAGGCTGTATGCGTTATCACGCGGCGCACGGTCATGGTTAGTGCCGTACTGATTGGTAGGCTTTTCGGCCTTGTTCTTCTTTACTTCTTTTTCTTTGACCTCAACCTTAGGTTTGGTCTTGGTCTTGGTTTCAGGCTGAGGTTCGGGCACCACGTCGTAAACAAGCGGACCGCCAATGTCGGCCAGCTTGAGAACCAACTCAGCACTCATCTGTCCAACCAGACGATACTTCATCACCGCCTTTTCGCCTTCGATCTGATACGAGATAGAGATCAGCCCACTGACAATGGGGCCGGTCGCTTTCTTCGCATTCGTGATCAAACGGCTGCCGACAGAGATGTAACGCAGGCCCTTGGTCAGGAGCGTTGTCACATCGCCAACTTGTGCGATGTAGTCGCGCAGTTTGGCCAAGTTCTTCATATCGCCTTCATCGCGAATCGCAGTATTGTCACCGACGGAGTCAAGAACGGTGAGGAATTCGTGCGTTTCTTCGGCGAGCAGCTCGATCACTGCTTTGGTTTCTTCGACACCGATAGGGGAACCGGAAGTGAAGTTGCCGTGTTTATGAAGCCAGTCGCTGCCTTCATTAGCGATGTAGAACTCATAGGTGTCATCGTTATTTGCACGACGATTGACAACAAGGTTCAAGCTTTCATGAGACGTAAAAGCTTTGTGGGTCGGATTGGTGGGTGCCTGAGATTCGGGTTGCTCAATCACCGGGTCGGCAGCGTCAGCGACCGCGTCGTCGCTGTTGCTTGCTTGCTGGGTGGATGCATCAGCGACAGCTTCGGCTGGAGGCGCAATGAGTTCCGGGGTAGGAACTTGTTGTGCTTCAGCTTCGATGACAGCAGCTGCGCTTTGAGTGTTCAGATCGTACATTCTAGTGACTCCGTTAAAATCGTATTTGTTGTTCTATTACAAATACGTCTTGTTTACCAAAGCTCGTGGGTTGTTCACAAACTTTGATCCCCTTTTTACGTGCGAATACTTACTACTGTATCTGACGTAATTCTCTTTACATTGCCTTTCGCATACTTTTTTGAGCACGCTCAGACATAGGACTTTACAAGCTGGTATTTTTTACCATCTTTCAAGGGACAGCATAAGGGGAGTAGGAGGCGCCCAGCCTCCTACTCCCGATAGCCGGGTCATCGCTGACCCTAAGTGTGGGTGAGCTAGGGTGGTCAACCAAAAAACCACCGTAACTCACGCCCCTTCCACACTCCTCACAATGCTGTCTGCTCCGACATTTCTATCAGGCACTGGGTCAGCTCCCCAGCTCATTGTAAGATCAGATTCGCCGAACCTGACTTTCGCTCTTGTTGAGGCTACTCCAGAACTCACCTCAGTTTAATGCTCCGCCATCTGGATTGAGCATTTTTCTCTTACCGTATTGCGTGTACGAACCGAACAAACTCCTACAATACAATACGTGAGAAAACGGCGCACCAATGACTTCAGCGAGTCTAGTGCGCCTTCATTGAAGACGTATACTGGGGGTAGCCCAGCACACGTCGTCAACGTATGAACAGCATAGACAACGAACACTCAACTCCCCGAAAGGAGTCGAGCATTCGCTTCTATACTGTTTAATGATAATCCTAGGTCACCATCCAAGTCGCCAAGCCGTTGCGTACAGCCTGGTTTGAGCGCCCTCCACAAGAGCCAGTGTTGCTGGCAATCATGCTTTCAGGTGACTAAGGGCTATCATCGTCTAGTCCTCCGCGCTTCACAGATCTTGGGATTGTTAAGCCCGCTTTCGGGGGCGCCCTTAATCTCCACGCGATGGCGCTATCTTTCAGATAACTTGCTAGTTAAGATGTCACCTTAACTAACCTGATGCGGCATGGGTTGACAACCCACCCTAGAGCCAACTTTCGTCGGCCCCATTCAACTATCATGTGTTTACGCTTTCGCGCTATGATAGTGCCTAAGGCATCACTCTTGGCCACTGATGAATTACTCCAAGCCGGAGCCTATTCCATCAGGTGATCTTCTTCACACGATCGTCTTGCACGTAAAAACTTGCATTACAACCAGCGATTCCACGTTTGTGATATGTGGCTGTGCAAATCTAGATTACAGCTCAAGCCACTTCTGCAGCTGATGCAATTGATATTCAGCAATTGCATCAATGTGCTCACCTTGTAATCTTTGCGCCACAATCTGTTCTGGACCAGCCATATCCAATAACCGGACAACGCTGATATAGAAGTAACTACCAAAACTCTTGCGCTGCGCTTCAGAGAAGTGACCTGATATCAACAAGACCGCCTTGGTGTTCTTGTCGTAGAAACAACCTTCCCACAACGGAATGTCTTCCGATTCAGGAGATATGTTGTAATTGAACCACGCAGTAGCAACGTTATCGTTCTCTACGTGGATTCCTAATGAATTGTGGAATGATTCAAATAAAACCACTCCCACCCGTTGTTCATTTTGACAAGTAAGCAGGTCGTTATGACAAGTAAACAAATATTTAGTTACATCCTGAATCGCGTCTTCTCGCATCTCCGCTATAAAAACTTGTTTGTGCACGATCTGTAGTTTTGCCTTTCTGTTCTTATCACAGCCCATTGAACGAGCTTCTTGCTTGAAGACGTCAGTCACAATGTCTTCAAGCATACTGCTAATGACTTGGCGTAATTTGCGATGTTGTATTCTGAACATCTCTTTAAGAATTGTCATATCGATCTCCTTTGTGAAATAAATAAAAGAGAGGAGGGGAAACCCTCCTCTCTTTATGCCGTAGCTTTTGCCTTGTCGCGAATGTAGTTCACAGCCATGACGTGGTTCGAATTACCTGTCAACTTCAAAGTGATTCTGACAATCATGTCAATGCCGAGTTCTTCGCGCCAGTCGCACAGGAACTTAAAGTCCTGCCGACATGTACGTCCAGCACGCCATTCGGTTCTTTGACTAACAACGCTTACACCGTGGATATCATGGAAGACATCCAGCGCTGCAACACGTGCAGGTTCAATCCAAACCGACTTCGTAAAGGCCTCAATGAGAACTTGACAGATGTCGTAGTATTGCTTACCGAGCTCACACTCGCCGGCTCGATCATGCGTGCGTGTATATTGCGCCCGTGTGCTGAACACAGTTGCATCATGATTGGCAGAGCCGAGTCCTTTAGAGAACACGTTCTGTTCCTCAAGGCGGCACAGTGGCAGCAACAGCGCCTTAAGGTCGAACATTTTGTTTCGAACAGTCTCAGCGTTCTTGCAATCAACGATATACGAAGCCATGGTTTTTGATCCTTTTTGGCACAATTCAATCAATGACACTGATGCTCATGTGTGGCAAGTAATCATTGTTCCAATACTTGAACGTAAAATCGTCCACTTGAATTGTGCATTCTACGAAACACTCCGAGAGGAGCGTGCCTGGGTTGAAATTATTGAGCTGCAACTTTTTGACGACATGACGTCGTTCTTTTTTGCAGTAATCGATGAACCCCTGTAACGTCCGGGGGTCAATCAATCTGAGTTTGATAAATGCAAATTCAAACTCTTTCAAACATTCCAAGAGCCTCTGACTGAAAATGTCAGTAGGAATTCTGGTTCCATTAGGAATATCAGAATCCCAGCGTACCGTTACAGTACCCACAGGTCCGACTTGGTCTGTCAGATACTTGTGGGCTTTTATCACTTCCGACATGTGAGCGGCGAGGTGCCAATAGCGCCAGCTCAGTTCATCTTCGGACATGACATCCCCCTGACTCTAGTCGAAATTCTCGCTGCGTATTTCCAGCATGAAATGTTTTCCAACAATTATCCACGAAGAGACATTGTCGCCGACACACACGATTGAACTTATCAAATAACCTTCGTTTTCCAAGGTTGTTCTTGACTCGGTGTCAAATTTCCCACTGAGATCAATAAGTGCTTTCTTGCTAAAGTAGCCAGCCATGTCGATATCCGTACGCAAACTGTCACCAGCTTGGAAAGAATACGGCTTGTCCAGCATGAATGCCGCACGGTCGGATTGCGGATCCTTGTAGTACATAGAGCGACGCTCCGGATACTCCAAACGCCGATCAATCCAGCGCAACGCAGATAGCGCTGAATTAGTCGATGTCGGGAGCGCTAACTGAGGACGTGCGGACATAATTCATTCTCCGAACCAAAAGAAGTTCAATCCTTCGATAACGAAGAATACACCGAGTTGAGTTTCTCGCAACGTCACGGTGCAACCAAACACGTGAGTGCGATCATTGAGCAGCTTGACGATGGCGTTGGTTTTAGGCAAAGCAGCCACGCTGGTTTTCAAAATAGTGAAGCACAAAGAGTAAGGCGTCCAACGCGCCTGCAGTCTTCGCGATCCTTCCAGATTCAGCCATCCCGTAGGCTGTAGGAATTTCTTAGCGTTTTGCTCATCCGAAAAGAACTTGTCGAGCTTCTGGATCGAAGTCACGATTAAGTCTATCTCTGATTGACTAACGTTTTTTGTTATTGCTGGTTGCTGTGTGTGCACGGTTGTTTACCCTCGGGAGTTGAGCTACTTGGTAGCTACTTTTGTTGCAGTAATAGGTTCATTACTTGCATTGGTTGCTTTCCTCTAATGGATCCTGACGTAATGACAAATGTCGTCAGTGGCTGTCCATCATACAAAACTGATCTTCTTCACTCGACACTGATGGTTAGGTCAAATGTCGGTGCAGTGATAATCAAGTAAGCTTCACCCACTATTGTACTAACGCGTGTGGGATGGTTGTTTTCGTCCAGAAATGCCTTCAGCAATCCAAGCTGTTTAGTGCTGGTGTTTTCAACCATTTTGTTGATTGCGTCAAAGACAAGAACGATGCGAAATGGATCATCTTGATCCACTTCTGTTATGTTCGGGTTGGTGACTGAATGGATGGTTAGTCCAAGATAGTCAATCCCGCGCTCATCGTTGCGATAGATTTCGCCTTGGGGTGAGTGCAGGAGTTTTCCGAATTCAACCAGGAGCTCTAAAAACTTCTTTGTGTCAACCGTAGTGGAACTCGAAGTCTTCGCTACAGATACGACCGCTGAGCCAGCCAAAACTGTCTCCTGAGCCTTTACGGATGCTGTACCCGTAGGCTTCCATTGATCTGTGGTTGGCATAATCGCAATCTCCCTTTTCTGTTATTAAGATATTGTCAGCAATCGATGACACTGCATTGTGCAGCGCCAGAATGTGGCGGTCAGTACCTTCCGGGTACTTTTGTAAGTAATGAGGATATGGCCACGCCAACTCAGTGACTGGATCCAAGTCTTCACAACACATATCCTGGACTTGCTCGCAAATCTCAGGGACGAAAACCTTCAAACAACGATTACCTTGCGTGACACATTCAGGATTATTTGTAATGTATTTCCGAATGGCATCCAAGTACTTCACCAGTTCAGTAACATTGTAAATTTTGTTTACCATTGTTATTCCCTTGGGTTTTTTATTGCGTGTGACCTATGTACACGTCGTTATATGTGTTTGTATTTTTCTACAATATCAACCCAATCAAATAAAAAAAGAAGTGTAACTAGAGTGGGGGAACCCCACTCTAGTGTTTATGCAGGCTGCTTTTCCTGCACTTCTTCTTTTACTTGAATCGGATACTTCAGGTCAAACTCTTTGAGCATTTCCAGCACCACGTCGTTAACAGCTTTGTAGGTTGTGACAAAGTGTTTACGATGTAAGCTATCGTGCATGCTGATGACTTTGCAATGCATGTCCAGCATCGTAGCGTATTCAGAAGCAGTTATGCTCCAACGATTCTGACGAGGATCTTCCAACTCTGTTTGATTGCGCTCTTTGATACTTAAGCACATCTCGTAGGTTTTGTCGAAGAATTCTTGATCCGCTGGTACACAGAACTTCACCGCCATCATCTTTCCAACCAATGCGCGGTAAAGTGCATTATGGAAATCAACGACAGACGCACCACCTGCGCCTAGCCTATGGATTGCAACGTCAATCGGTTGATGAATGCGATTGCGTTGTTCTTCACCCAGGCCGCCCACTTTCTTACCGACTACGCTAACAAAGCGTGTGGTGGGCGATGGTTTATTCGGGTTGTACTTCTTATTTGGTTTCTTATTTCCAGCCATGTTTACTCGTTTGGGGTTGGATGTCGTTTACGTACTTTGATGCAAAATGCATAAACAAGACCGGCCACGGCGGAGGTAGCGTAGACAGTCAGTAATTCTGAGAGATGGAAATGGAACAGCCAAATACCGATAGCTGTAATGGCGGCAAGAAGACCCATTCCTAGGAACAGGTTTTCCATGGTGCGGATGCGTGGTAGTTTCATACGAGTGACATCAGTTGAGCAAACCGATCGCCAGATCCACCGTTCTTTTTGACGAGTTCAGGCCACTTGGTTGAGTAGGGCGCCGTTTCGTCATTGAAGGTGATATGAAAGTTGTAACGCTTGCAAGAGTACGTGAGCGTAGCTTGCAATTCGATCACACCGTTCACCATGTCGAAGTTCATCTTCAAACCGCTGAGCAGTTCGTGTTGAACTTCGAACCCGTAGATGTCAGACAGCTGTACGGCCAGCCATTTGTACATCGACCCATATCCCGCTCGAAGCGTCATGGGCTCAACCTTGCTAGGCGCAAAGCCCGACAAGGTATTCAGACACGAACTCGCAAGTTGAGTCAGTTCTGAAAAGTACGACTTCAGGAGAGTTACCTCCTTTTTGTTTTTCACCCTTAACCGCCGTATAGCGGTGTCGACAAGTACTTGGTCCATGACAGTTGTCTATTCGTTAGTTACACGCTTATAGCGATGCAAGTTGTTAGGATGAGGGACAAGCTCACCTTGGAACTCAACCGAGTGTCCCAAGGTTTGTAGGTAAGTGACACCGAGCATAGCAAAAAGATGTCGGTGGCAAAAACTACCAGGCGCACAGTAACAGGCCAAAGCAAATGTCTTGTGTTTCGTGAGTACTTCCCATTCCTTAGGTGCTATGCGAAGTGTCGGTATGACCTTTTCATAGTACCGTAAAGAATACTCACGGTTATCCATTTCACCGCGCCTGTACGCCATTAAATCTTCCCAATGCGGAGCGAAAGCTTTGATCCCTGATTTTGCAGTGATATCAATTACCGGTATATTCAAGTCTCTCGCTAAGCGCCACATTGGGATCTGGATCGTGAAGATCCAGTATTCGCCGCCAGTGTTATTGGCTTGCACTTTCGTCTTCCTGGAGCTTATTCAACTTGGTAATAACACCAAGCAAAGCATACAGAGTACGAAGTGTCAGGTGTTGGTTGCTCATCACCAGCTTAGGTTCTTCGCCCTCTTGCACCAGAATGCCGAATTCCACTGTATGTTGACCACCACGCAAATCAAGGTAGCCTGTTACGCTCTCGATCGCTTCAGGTGCGAACAAATGTTGCACCTTACTGTAATTCAGCTGAACATTCCAGATGCCATTGCTTTTCTGTTCACTACCTGCCGCGCTATGGAAGTGCGTTGAGAATTGAATGTACTCGCCGGCGCTCTTCTTCCGAATCTGATATCTACCTTTGTCATCGCTGCCTTTGACAGCGTCGAGCAGCGCCAAAGTAACTTCCTTTTCAGTCAACACCTTCGACGGCGTGACGGGATAGTAACCGTTGTGACGCAAGAACTCACGGATACCTGCACGAATAGCGCGCCTAGGAATCAAGCTATCGGTGCCGAAGTGGATAGTGTTTTCCAATTCGTTATACACCTCAACCGCTACTGAGAGAGGATCACGCAACTCGTAGTGATCCGGCGGATAGATGTCGTACGGTGTGCGTACGGCATTATTGTCGCTGAAATGAATCAACTCTCGTGCAGTCATCGCGAGTTGACCAGGTCGCGATGATCCCGTGAGTGGTGAGATGTGAAGATACACGCCACAGACGTGGAGATACTCACCACTCCAGATGATATTGAAGAATGTGCGAACCTTCCAGTGTTGATCGGGCTTTGCAGGCGAATCATAAATCTCACACTGAACTTGCCAAAGCTTCTCCACCGCGTTAGGACGGTTGGATTGGATTTGCGGAATGAAACGCATATGCAACTCACGATCGTTCTCCAAGCCAACAGTATGATTAAAGTCTTCATGACCTGCTGTGAAGGCATCCTTGTTGATTTCAAAGATGTCAACAATATCAACGTCCTTTGTACCCCAACGCGGTTTCATGGTTGTCGGAATCAACCCAGTCAACAACGTGTGTGGCTCGTACTGCTCACAAGGAGCGTAATCTTGATTAAACGTGATCTGGAAGTTTGCAGACTTCAAGTCTTCAATAGTCAGCTTGCGCAGCGGACGATATTGCTGAGGCAGAGTCGTCAGTCGCTTTGCTTCACCCTTCATCACGCCATCGACGTTATTTAGCCGGGAGAAGAGCTTGGTAACTGGCGTGACGCCGTTGAGCAAGTCATAGTGCGTGAGCAACTCGTCGTTGAGATAATTCCGCATCTGCGTGGCTTGAGACGCGTTAACGTACGTACCTAAGCTATGCAACGCAGGAATGGCCTGCATGCCATTGAAATCCATACAAGGCCGCGCGTCTTGCGCTTGGCTGCTAATGCGCTGAGCCAGCAGAGCGAACTTCAAGATCAAATCGGTAGGTTTCATTTTGTCCTCTTTCAATTAGAAATGCAGTTGTTCGTATTTGGGATTATAGTCTGCGCCGACACGACATTGATGTCTTACGGCTTCAGCAAACAAGCCTTTCCATTCACCACCTTCAGGATGTTGATGGATGCGGTGCGGAATCTTTTCTTCAAACAGTATCTGAATCACAAGCTCAAGCTTGTCGTCTGAGACTCGAAATTGATCACTACCCCAATATCCGTCACTGGTGATGTAGCTATCTACCAGTTCAGCAATATCGTACATCTTACTAATGGCGTTGGTTGCACCATTATCGACGGCTAGTAAACCGACGTTTAGATAAATCAAATAAGATTTCAAAAGGCCCCCGCTGTTATAAGTCTGTGATGTAATATGTGTTTGATAAAATCTACACACCAGCGCAGCTTTATCATTCAGACTTTGTACATAGCTTTTACTTGTCCCGTTAGTAATTACTTCTAATCAGACAAAATAAAAAAGGCAGCATAGACTGGAGGCCGAAGCCTCCAGTCGTACGGGATGAAGCTCATCACTTGGATTTTCTATCTGCTTGTCACCATCGGCTCTCATGCGAAACAATTAAGAACGCTAGCACTAGGAGACATTAAAGCGCACGTTACACAAACGTACTGATTTAGCAGGGGCTTGGCGATACAGCCTATATAATTGTTAAGGAGTTACATGACTATCCTGCTCCGCTGCTTTCCAGAACATCCCGAAGGACAAGGCCAGCAGCAAGCCGGTGAAAGTCATCAAAATCCAAAGACCCAACGTATTGGTCATCGGTTTTTGGACGTAATACAAAACGCTCAACGTCATGAGACACGCGCCCGTCAAAGGAAGCATGTACGCAAACGAGAACATCTGCATGATGGTACGACTGCGCGCATGTACGTAACCGTACAGCGAGAACAGCGCGAAAATGAGTCCCAGCATGAATGCTGTCTGAAAGTCAGCACCCTTGTACAACAACTTGAACTCCTCCAAGCCCGTCAGCATGAGACTGATCATGGCGTTAAAGAAGTACACCACGCCTGCCAGCACCAGCATTTGTAGCTTCAAGATTTTTGTTGTGTTTGATTTCATTTTGTTGCCTCAGTAGCCGAGTTTGGTTTTGGAGTAACACGATCACCTGGTCGGCGACCAATTCGTGTATAACCGTGTTTGCGAATTTCAAACCATCTGTCAATTAATTCATAGTAAAACAGAACCATTGACAAAATGGAGATGACTGAGTTGATCAGAATCACGGCGCTAATGTACGGGTTGACCAAGACTTGCAATGGTACTAATACCGCATATAAGATTCCAATTCCTAAAAAGAATCCACCAATGATCACTGAATGCACAATGATTGCACCGATGAATCTCTCCAACAGCAAGAACATGATCGTTGCGATCGCGTAGATGCAAAACACAAAGTTCAGTTCTGGGATCAACTGCATTTTCTGCAAGTCGAGCTTGTGGATTTCACTATGCATGCCCGGCCAGTTAAGAACCAGCGTCATGTAAGCGTTTGCCAGAATATAGGGCATCATCGCGTAAAACGCAGAGCCTACTGTGGCGCGAAAATGAATATTCTTGATAGTCATCGCTGGCCCCGATTGGTTGTTCATCATATGTTTATAGTTCTTATCTCATAAAAAGACAGTAGTCTCTATGAGGCGTGTGTTCGCACTACTCTGTTCCCACACCTATTGGAGTGTAAATGAAGAAGCTTGAAGTTGTTTTGATCGAAGACTGGCGCAAAGCCTGGACAATGTACTCAGTGTGGTTCTTTGGCCTGCTGATGGCATTCCCGGAGCTGTACAACGCAGCAATCGCATCTGGCTTGATCACACAAGACCAAGTGCCTCCTCTGTTCAGCAAACTCGTGACAACAATCTCCTTCATCGGCTTGTGCTCGCGCCTGGTTGGTCAGAAGAAGAAGTCGATCGAGGAACTTTCTCCTGAAGCCCAGAAGAACGTTGCGCTCGGTATCGAGACGCTGGAAGAAGCCATGGAAGAGAAAACGAAACCCATTGCGGAAGTCGTGATCTCTGAAGAAGCACCTGCGAAACCTGGCCAGTAAGGCTTTGGTGTAAATGGAGGGAGTCATTCCCTCCATTTATGACGCCCTATTTGTAACCGTGCTTTATAGCAAAATAAAAAGAGAGGATGACCTCTCCTTTTATGTCGTGTTGTTTAACGGCCGTTGGACTCAGCGAGCTTATTCAAGTCCTTGTGGAACTCATTGAGCATGTTGATGAAGTACGTCTTAAGTGCTTCACGAACAATGCCGGCCGCAGTATCGTCTTTCACATGGTTAAGAATAGTCCACACAGCCTGCGCGGCCGCGGCATTTTTTAACACCAGTGTTTTCAGATGCTCATCAGAAACAACGATCTTACCTTCACCCATTTCCTTCGTCAGTTCGATGATTTTCTTACCATCGATTGCAAAGATGTAGGACGTAGGCTTGATGTTCGCTGCGGCAACGATACCGTAACCCCCAGGGAAGTTGGGAGGCGTGATGACGCCTTGGCAATTCGTATTCAAGTGGTTTTCTTGATCACTCATCTTTGGCCTTATTTGAAGGGTAGGTATCTTCGCGAGTGAGTCGCTGAACCATGCGCTTGTGGAAGCCGTTCAGGAAGCACACCAGGAGAGGATCCAGCATGTCGTGCAGCTCTTCCTCGGACATACCGCTTGCTTGGAGCAAGTGATCGTACGCCTGCGTGTTTCTCCGGATGCGATCAGCGTTACCGTGCGTAATGCCGGCGTTGAGGCAGTCCAAGATCATCTCTTTGTCCATAGAGATGTCCGCTTGTGCTTGATCGGCATCAATGATGAGGACGGTTTTGCCTTCACCATTTCGCATTTCAAGCAGATGAGGAATTTTGTCTTTGTACCTGCTTAAATCACCCGAGACCCAGTTAGGGTTAGCAGGCATGCCGATCCAAGTGCCGGTAGAGCACTCTACTTTGACTTGATTTTCTTCAGCCGACATTTGGTTCTCCTGTATTGTTAGGCATCGGTGTGCCGCTGTTCGCGTAGCACATCGCATACACGTTTTGGTGGAAAGCGTTGATGGCGCTGGACAACAACACGTGCAGAACGTCGTTGAACGTGCGTTCGTTCTGACCATCAATGGCCAGCACTTCATTGCGCAGTTCGTTATAAACATTCATTGCTTCTGGTTTTGACAGCGTCAACATCCGCAACCATTCTTCATCGAGCTTGATGTCCACCGTACCCATCTTCTCGCTGATCACCAGCAACTGTTTGTATGGTTCATCTTGGCGGAAGACGATTGTGTTTGGTGGCGGAACATTCTCAGACAGATCGTTGCGATCCGAAAAGGGATGGGTAAAATCCGCATCAGAAGCTTGTTGATTATCCATGACTTGGTTCTCCTTTTTAAGTCATAGGAGTCCCAAGTCACGTAAAAAAGATCATCCGTCAGAACAATCCTAAGAATTTCTTTCGCGGGGTGATATTCAGCGTCTGAAGGGTTTCAACGAAACCAGCCATCTTCAAAGCGCGAAGATTCTCAGGCTTGCTGATTTCTTCCACAAAACCATTCACCGCTGCCTGCGCAGAACGATCCCAGGTCTCATCCACGAGACCTTCTAGCGTGGCCACCAAGGAATCATCGTCACCGATGGAACCGATGAACTTATCCTTGTAGTAGATGTGTCTGACACCAGACTCCATCACTACCAAACGAACCACCGAGTTCTCACCAGGAGCTTTGTGCTCGCTTTTGATACCAGACATCTTGATCTCCTAGTTAGTTGTAGAACTTCATCTGCATTTGACGCATGACGTCTTTGTGTTCAGTAGTTTTGATAACTGCTGTGCAGCTGAAGGAAAAGAAGAAGCATTCGCTATCTTTGTCTTCCTCATACTTGATTTCGATTGTCATCACAGGACACTTGTCAGTAGTCACCGGATCTTTGCCTTGGTGCTTGTTGTAAAAGGAGTGCATAAAGACACCTAACACAGCAGAGAACTCGCTGGCGTAAGCTTGGCCCGTCACGATTGGTTCATCAGCGTGGTGATTGAACTTATCGATGAGGACTTCCAAGATTTCCATAATCAAGTCGTGATGCAGTCTGACAGTTCTTTCTAAATTATCCAAATTAGCGGGCGGTTCCAGAAACGGTACACCGCTGATAACAGCATAGTTTCGGCTGAACTTGATCTTGCTCACGTACGAAGCAGCTACCTCATTAAACAAGGCAGCGCTGTTGTTTGGTTTGGTCAAGCGATTCATGATTGCGTCTTTGTCCATTTTCTTTTATCCTTTATTTAGTTGCCGTATACGTTTTGCGGGAAACCAGCGACGTCGTAGTTTGGTTCATCCGGGAGCACATTGAATCGATCAGAGCACACGAGTTGGATCAATTTGACATCAGCTGTCTTAAATCCATAGCGGTCGACAGAGAGGATCACTTCCTCTCTGGTTTTCATCCAGTCCAAGAGTTTGATCTTGATGCGCGAGCGCTGAGGTTCGTCGTCAATAATGACGCAATAATCACGTTCTTCGAGAACCTCATCAAGCAAACGCTGGTAGTTCTCCTGGGTGAATTCAGGGCTATCCAGCATTTTCTGCGACAAGAGATTCATCAGGTTAGCAAGAGTTTTACTCGTGCTACCGGACACAAGGATTTCCGGAATACCGGCCCCAGTGTTACCGATCGTATACAAGTAAGGAAGATTACTATCATCGCCATTAACGCCCTGAATAGCACGGCCCTGCTTAGAGATGATTTTCATCATTGATTGCTTGTAGGCTTTTATTTTCTGTGCAAACTTCTTCAAGACAAATTGCGCGCGCGCGACCACGATGTGCTTGCGTGCACGGACTTTATTTGTTTTGACAATGCTCATTTCTTTTTATCCTATCTAAGTTGGTTGTTAGGTCAAGCAGTGATATGTAATTAAAAAAGAATAGACTGCATAAAGGGAGAGGCAAACGCCTCTCCCTTTATTAACTCTGTTGCAGACCGATGGTTTTATAGAGTTCTTGTGCCTCCGTAACCGTCAGGTCAAGGAACTCCTGATTAGGAATGGGAGCAAGAAAAGTGTTGTACTCCCACGAGCCGTTGGCATAATTATTGTTGTAACACACCGAACCAATCAGCTTGTCTTCGCTGAGATACTTGTAAACGGTCACGAACTTGACCAAAGCGGCCTCAGGATTGACCGTCAAGGCATGTTGCATAACCGCGACCACACCCAGAAGCATGCCGACAGTAGGCGCCGTCAACACGGTGAACAAGCCTTCTGCGTACACCAGCTTTGCGCACGTAATCGCTTCGCCCGGAGACTCAAAGCTGCCGATGCGAGTCAGCATGTATTTGTCTTGAATTTTGTTCAAAACGAAGTACTCGCGGAGATTGTTGGGTTTCATAGTTTTCCTTTTTGACGACATAAAGGAGGAGGCGAAATGCCTCCTTGTGGGGTTACGTGTAGAAGATGTGTCCACCAAGCCGATAGCGAGCTGCGTAGCGCTTCAGAAATGGCTTTTCATGGACACCGTGGAAGTAGACGCTGCGGCCGACTGGATTGGGCTCGAGCTTGAGTAGGACCCGACGTGCGATATCTCGAACATCGTCGAATTCCTTGGAAGGTTTGATAACGTCACTCCTCCCGTCGCAGTACCAGCCGAATTGGCATTGGTTCTTTACTGCTTTCCCGTTGATATGTTTTCCCTGGCGAACAACACCGCACACGGTGTCAGGGAATCGCTTGTCAGCTGCGCGATTGGTTACCACGTAACCTACAGCAGCCAGGCCTTTGCGGCCTTCACCCCTTGCTTCGAAATACATCGCTTGCGTTAGGCAGTTGAGACTATTCTCATCAGGCTGTTGCACTGACGGAACTTCGTCTTCCACGATGAATGTCGCCGGCCCAAGTATTCGTGGATGGGGCTTGATTTCTTCAGAAACCTGTTTTGTGACAACCGGAGCTTGTTCAGCCAACACGGATTGCACTTGACGAGTTTCTATCTCCGCTTGATGCGAAGAGATTGTCGAACAACCGACAAGGATAGCTAACATGAAGAACGTCAGCATAAGGCCTTTGACGGAGCCGAAGAGTTGATGTAGTTGGTTCATAGTGGGTATTAGTTAGTTCCTATTACGCGAGTTTGGCTTTTCGCGTGCATTGGGGCACTGACTGATTCCGAATTGGATTGGCGTCCGCATCAGAGGTCAGAGTCATTTTGCATTAACACCTACCTTTCTTGAGTTGCACATAAATAGGAGTTAGAACTTCAAAAGTTCGTCACCTACGCGCATGAGAGCTTGCGCCGATTGATTTGTTGAGCGGATGCGCGCTTCTTCAATCAGCTTTTGAAGATCATCACTTGATGTATCGCGCCATTCCAGACCGTTCTCGGTATTCATCAGGACTTGTCCTGGCTTGCCGAGCGCAGGTTGGTCCGCGGATTCATCGGCAGGGACGACAGTGCTTGTCATTCCACGACCGGGCTTAGGCAGTACAGCTTGACCAATTGCTGGTGCAGTAATCGCTGTCAGCAGACTACCCAGGAAATTACGACGTTTATTCATGACGATTCTCCTTTATCTGTTGGCGGATATTTCTTCCAGGCATCCATTGCAATTTCACGAAGCTTCATTGCGGCTTTGTGAACAGACGGCATATCGAAAGCCGATGGATTAACGGTGCTAGAAAACCCTTCGCGTACCGGATAGATACCGTCGCTGGTACCAGTCACCGGGCGAGGTATGCCCGTCATGTCTTCACGAGTTACCGTGATGCTTTTGTTTCTGATGCCGCCTTCCGCGGTCAGCTTGCCTTTCAAGCCTTCCCAATCAAATTCCATCTGACACCCCTTGTCAAGTATACGATAAGTTGTTGTGTAAAAAATAAAAGGAGGGATTGCTCCCTCCTTTTATTCAGTCAACCCGGCGCGAGTTGATCGCAAGTTCTTGCCAATTGTCACGAACACCAATCTGATATCCCGATGGGTAAGACATCGTTTTGTTGCGTTCCTCAGCCATCAAAACACTACGCGCATTGAGTAGTGCTTCGATGTAATCGTGACGCTGTGTGGTAGTCAGCGCGACTTCACGAGGATCTTTCATCCATGACAACTCGATAGGAAAATCATCGATCTTGACAAAGTCACGGTCGTAAATGCTGATCCAGCCAGTGACCGTGCACACCGTCATTTGCGGCATTGCAAAGCGTGGACGAGCGTACTGTGGTGTAGACGCCGACTCATACATCTTGTCCAACCTAGCTCCGCTCGCATCGATCATTCTCAACACCGCCTTCACAGCCACATCAGCGGCACGGTTGGCGTGGTTGAACTTCGCGTTCTGCAGCGAGTTATGCACAGCGTTCTTGCAGGCTGAGACAAAGCCCCACCAGTCTTTCGACGTATCGATTTTTTCAGTCATCAGTATCCTCGAATGTTTGTTGCACACCGATGTGAACGTGCGAAACTTCGCCGTTTGTATCGTTGAAGATAAATTCCGACGTATAACCAGCCGTGACAATAACGCTATGTCTTTGGCCGCGTTCAGTCTCACTGATCATCACCACGTAAGTGCCGACGCGTTTACCTTCTTCTGTTTCATGAAGAACATCAAATCCGATGTCCATCGATTGCAGGACGCCGATGTAGGCCGTCAGCTTCGATCCCGGTAAGACCTCTGCAAGAGCAGCGATCTGACTGGCTTCAAGTTTCTTTGTTTTCAGCATAGAACGTATCCTCCGTAGACAGACCGAACTTCACCAGGTGAGCGCCGAGGTTGGTGCCGAATTCTTCTCGCAGCTTGTTGCCAGCCGCAAGACTGTCTTTGTCATCAAAGAACTCGTGCAAACTACCGGCAAAATCCTCTTCTTCATCTGTGATGCGGAAGTCCACCGCGCCTTCGATGTTGATGTCCAGCATATCGTCGAGTCTAGGCATCATTGCCGCCATTGGAACGCCGACTTCAGCATTTCCATCATCGATGAGAAACAGTACGCTGCGAACAGCCAAACGTACACGTTCCTCAGGCGACAAGTCTTCGCGGCTTGCACACTGCGTTGCGATTTCGTCGCAAGCAGCAGCAAACATCAGAGCAGTTTCTTCAGCTGTGTAGAACAACTGCTGTTTGCTGTTTTCATTCATTACCTACGCGCTCCTGATTTGGTATTAAACATCACTTTTCGATCATGGCCGAAAGGATAAGCGTCCATTGGATAATTCGCCGGATACACGTGAACTGGCGAATTATCACCTTGTTGTGCCCGTTGACGTTCCATTCGAATCTTACCTTCTTCGTCAGCAGCCTTATCGAATGGATCAGAGTCGACACTTTCATCGAACTTCTTACCCATTTCCTGCAGCTTACCGACGCGACCCGTTGATTGCCGCATTGTCAACTCATAGGTGACGTCGTCTTTGACATACGTGTAAGAACGCATATCTTCAGACATTTTTGTGATCTCATCCTCAAACAAGGTAACCGCCGTCGTTACTTCTTTGACTTCCGGGTCCTCGCTACAGAAGAAGATCTTGACAACAGTACCAACGTCCGTGACACGCTCGGTCGCGGTTTTGTTCTCCACGCGGCCGTCAGGATAAGTGATCTTTGCGTGATAAAGAACCGTACCACGTAGTTTAGTGGCGCCGCCAAACATCAAGTCCATAGCACCCATTACGGTCAAGCCTGGTGTGTGGTTCATTTCGTCCACCATGGCCGCCATCATGTCGAAGTTCAAAGAGTCGTACAGAACAGATAGCTTTGCAAAATGCATCACTGTCTTTTCTTCTTTGCTCTTGATGTTGTCGCGAACATAACCAACCAAGACATCGAGGGGCAGCAACGAGTAGTACTTCGTGTAGCGAATCCGGCTCGGACGATCGAACAAGTATTGAGAGATGCGATCGCTGTCGTTGCCAGCAATCACGATCAACTTCTTACCGCCGCCCACGCTGCCGTCAAAGATGCTGAGCAAGCGATCTTGCGCGGAAGTGTCGTTGTTACCACTGTTCTCGATTTGCTTGGAGTACTGCTTGTCGAACTCTTCGAACACGAACATCACGTCCTGCGTCAAGGAACGCACCACCATCTCCAACATCCCGGCCGGGTATTGCTGGCTGCAGTAGATCACAGGCATGTCCATCATGGTGGCTGTGCGTGCCATAGCCATGATAGTGGTGGTCTTGCCAGAGCCCTTCTGGCCAACCAGCATCACGCCCATGTTGCCTTTCAGGCGCTCGAACGTACGGAAGTAATGATCGACGTCCTTGAGGACATCACCATACAACTTCTCCGGCGGTTGCACGAAGGGGATCGGTTCCAGCACAGCGCCTTTTTCTGGATCAAAAGTCAGCTCGTAAGGAACAGCGCGCAACTGTTGCACGGCTTTGCCCGGAACAGCGCGGGTTGGAACAATGTTGCCATTGTCCATCTCACGAAAGATATACGTAACTGGCTGCGCTTGGTTAGAGCCGGCTTTGTTCGTCTGAGTCATCTTGTTTCCCTTTTGGTTGTGGAATAGGTCTAGTGAGAAAATGTGGTGGTTCAGCCACATGTAGAAATTCAAAAGCAGACAGAATCGAAACCCTGTCTGCCGGTTTATTGCTTAGTGCTGAGTGGGTTTCTCGGCCAGCAAAGCCGTTGCATCACCCTTGGCGGATTGAGCCAGGAGAGACATCATGTTCAGCATCGCAGGGACTTCACTGACATCAGTGATATCCAGCAAACGATGCTCGCTCGAGCGAGAAGCGCGCAGTGCCAAACGCACGCCGAGATAGACGCCGTCTTTGGTGAAAGCGCGCAGCGTGAAGCGGCGGCCGTCTTGAGTGCGGAACTCGTGAACATTGTTACCTTGCGACCACTCGGCAAAGCCGATCAAAGGCAATGCGTTGCGCATTGCGGAAATGAAAGGCAGGATGGCTTGCGCATGGTGCTCTGCATTACGGACAGAGCCCTTGATGCCGAGACTGGTTTTACGCAGCAAAGAGACATGGGTTTTCATGATTTCGGTTCCTTATTGAACACAAAGTTGAGTTAAAGAAAAAGTCGGACTACGTGCGACAAACGTCTACACTGATCCTAAGAGACTCGGACGCATCCGAGCTTGAACACCTCTCTATAAGGTTTTTGACGTTCAAGATTCGAGTGTTCTGCATTTTACTGCACAACGATTACCAATGTTTCCGGAGTTCCCGAGTCACCTTCTTGATTTCTCGATAAAGGTGCCGGAGCATCATGTAAATGATCAGACAGATGAAGTACACCGGAATGAGGATGTTCGCTATTGGAATGGTGCTGAAGATCAGCACAAGTCCAGCGTTCTTGAGGCGCTTGCGTCTTTCAACATGTGTTTCGCCGTCAGGACGTTTCTTGATCTCCCAGCGAACTTGCATGAAGACGAGCAAGAAGATGGCGACGTAAATGAACGCCATCGACAGCAAGCCGGTTGTGAATAATGCCTTGGGTGTCATGAATGTTTCCTTCGCTTTTCAGCGATGGCTCCGTGAAGGTTGTGCGCGTTCATCTGCACAACTGCTTGGACGTATTGTTCTACCAGCCGATTGATGCTTTCGAGAAGTGTCTCAATTGCATCTTCAGCCACGACATCGTCAAGTGATTTGAAGATGTAGTTCAGAACCACGAAGTTGCCAGCAACTGCGCGAGGCGTCGCTTGTCCTGTTTGCAAACTTGAGGCTTGCGCGAACATATTCAGTGCGCACATCAGGAACTTGTGATACTGGGGATCACAGCGATCGCAAACACGCACAACCATACTCGCAACAATGGTCACCATGTCTCTAGTTTTCTTAGGCCAGCAACCACGATACGTTTGATCGTAGAGGATCTGGTTCAGATTGAGAGAGACAGTTTGACTAAACGGCGTCAAGCACGGATAAACAGAGATGGTGCTCATAACAGCCGAATGACGTCAACGTTCGTCAGATGTGTATTGCTGCCCTTGAAGAACGCGTTGTAGAACTTGCATTCTTCTTGGTAAGTCATCGGCACTTCACCGTAGCTGTCGAACACCAGAGTGCCCAACTTCTTGTCCAGCTGTTCTTCTTCTTTGAACTTGACAAAGGCCGGTTCATCGATGTTGTTCAGCAAACAGAAGTGTTGCTTGTGTGACGGATATGCGTCATCGAGCATCACAAGCACATGAGGCTCACGAACAACAATGATAGTGTTGTTGATGATGGCGTCGTGAGCTTTGTCCAACAGCCAACGACCACGCACGCCGCTTGGCAGCGCAATTACGGGAGTCGTTTGATACAGCTGCGCCAGGCTCAATGCTGATTCCTTCCCGCCAGTGATCAGGTTGGACGGATGAGCGTAGTCGTAGATGCCGGTGTATTCTTTCAAGCGCATGCGCGTTTGATCAACCAAACGGTCGATATAGACGCTGGTCATCGCGTTTTTGATACGCTCGAGTTCCTGATGAGTTTTTTCAGTCATTTCGCTTATCCTTTAATTTGCTTGGTGTAGTTAATGTCGTGAACCTTGCGCATCAAACGAACGATGTCAAGCTTCGCTTTATGATTCTCCGCGATGTTGCTGGGAAATTCAGTTCTCTCAAACATACCCAAGGTTGCCAGCATGAACTGACCTTGAGAATAGTTTTTGAATTCGTTACCGGCTCGTCCGCGAATGTCGCAAAGACACGCGTTGATAAAGCTCATTGCGAGGCCGGCGTCGTCCAGCAGACGGGCATCTCGGATGAAGCTAAGGATGCGTGATGAACGCATCGAAAAGATCGAGTGCAACCTGATGTGTTGTTCACACATCAGCAAAGCCAATTCTCGGTCCATCCCTTCAATACCCAGGCGATCACAAACTGCTTTCACCAGAGGAATGCCGGTGCGCTCATGATCGTGGTGGCGAGGCAATATTTCAGCAGGCGTGATACCTTTGCCTAGATCATGCACGAGAACAGCAAATCGCTCCGAAGCAGTCAGCTTTAGGCGACGAGATTGTTCCATGCACAGTTCCATGTGGATACCGACATCGATCTCAGGATGGTGTTCAGGACGCTGAGGAACGCCGTAGAGCGCATCAACTTCAGGTAAGTAGGACTTGAGCAGTCCGCTTGCGCGCTGATCTTGCAGCTCTTGTGCAGGGTTTTCACTTTTCAAGAGCTTCAGGAGATGTTCGTTGGTTGTCATCTTATCCTCTATTACGTAATAAAGAGCAGACCTAGGTCTGCTCTTTTATGTTCACCAACCAGACCAGGCTGGCTTGCCGGCGGAATTAAGCACCGTCACTTTTCGATGACGCAACCATTCCTTCATTTCAATCTTCTCAACTTTCCTGATGTTGCGCTGAATATCGTTCTTGGTTTTGAACTCATCAGCCAAGTTGTTAAAGCGATTGTTCACCGCTTCCCAACCATCTTCAGGTGCTTTGAAAATCGTGTACAGATACACCACAATGCCGAGCAAGTCTTCTCGTGTAGGCGAGACTGCACCATTCTCGATAACGATGGTGATGTTCTGGTCACGAGTTTGCACGCGATTGACTTTGAAGCTTTGCTCCAAAGCTGAAGCAAGTCCCATGTCAATCACATCGTCTCGTGACTTTGCAGCGTAGAGATAGTGATTGGATTCAGTCTGATCCCATTGCACTTCTACCCCAGTATGCTTAAAAGCAGGCTGGAGTACCTCATGCTCATATTTCGAGCTGTGATAAATGAGCACTTGGATCTCCTTGCTACATAGCGTAGATGTGCTCGTCTTGAGCTGCTGCCTTCTCGATCACTGACAGCGCGTCCAGATACAGATCAGCCGTGACTTCACCGGAGCCGATGTCCATCCCCATCTTCAAGACTTCACGGGAATCCCAGTGTTGCTTGATGAAAGGAATGAATTTGTCAAGCGTCTTAGGCAAGTTCTCTTGAGCTTGCTGGAACGCTTTGACGCTGTACTCATATTCACGACGTGGTTCGACCAAACCGTACCACGTGTCAGTATCTTCGTGATACTGTTTACCGTACAACTCTGGTTTGTCCCATTGCTTGATCAGCCTCAGAACAAACCGTGCCGTGGTTGTCGAGAAGGTGAGAGGATCTTTGACAGAATCCAATCCTGCGTAGAGATAGGTACTCACGTCAGACCTTCCCCAAGGTCAAGCCCGTCTGGCCTTGGTATTTGCCCTTGCGATCAGCGTAGCTGGTCTTGCAGTCCTTGTTGCCGCGGAAGAAGATGAACTGAGCAATGCCTTCGTTCACGTAGACCTTCATCGGCAGGGACGTCGAGTTGGAGATCTCGATCACCACGTTGCCGTGGAAACCAGGTTCGATTGGTGTCACGTTGACAATGGCGCCAGCGCGAGCGTAGGTCGACTTGCCCACACAGATCACCATGACGTTGCGAGGGATCTTGAAGTACTCGGGCGTCACGCCGAGTACATAGCTGTTCGGAGGCAAGATGACGTACTCGCAGCCTTGCGCATCCGTGTGCACCTTGGCATCCACCAGGCAATCTTCACCACCGTTCTTGGGATCGATGATGCCGCCGTTGGCGTTGGTGAACAGACGGAACTTGTCGCTGACGCGCACGTCGTAGCCGAACGACGACAGACCGTAGCTGAGTACTTTGGCACCCTCGGATGTTTCGCGAATGCACTCGGTCTTGAAGTCCGAGATCATCGGCTCAAAGCGATTCTTGATCTGCTCGGTGACCGGCAGAGTGTAGAGTTGCTTCAAGCGCTCAGATTCAGCGTTGATGGCGTCAACAGCGTGCTGAGCCATCGGCCACGTGTTCAGGTTCGGATTGTTCGACCGGAAAGCCTGCAGAGCTGCGTCGTGACCTGCTTCGTCGTAGTACGTTTCGGGCAGAACGCACAGCTCTTGAATTTCAGTATCCGACAAGATGCCGGACGATGCGCCGATCATGATTCCCATGGCGTGCTTGAGCTGATCTTCGCTCAGAACAGCAGCCAGGTCATTGGGGCGAGGAGATTGAATCTTCATGGTTTTGGTTCTCTTATTTGACACGCTTCAGAAACGATGGTTGTGGTTTAGGCTCTGGCGCAGGAGTTTCTTGCGCAGCTGCCGAATCAGTCTTCTCGCCGACCAGCGTGTCGCCAGTAAGCGCTTCGTACATGCCTGGTGTAATGGCACCAATCAGCAGGGTTTGCGCCATGGTGCCGTAGCCGAACAACTCACCCAGCTTGACGCCAGCTGGACAAAAAGCCATCAGCATCGCTGTGAACGGAACGAACACGCTGCGAGCCTGGCCGTTGAATCGCATCATGCAACCGATGCCTTGATCGCTGATGAAGAAGTTCTTGCAGGCGCTGTCTGCAAAATTCAAGACCAGCGTCTTGCATTGATAAGACGTCGTCATCAACTTATCGTCTTTCACGACAAGTACGGGATATTCTTCCGTCTGATGAGGAATGCCTTGTACACCTTCGACGCCAGGGAAGTTGTAGATGAACTTCACATGGACCGGATCGCTCATTGCGCGCATCCAGCCAAGCAGACCAGGAACGATGAAAGGACGGCTATCAACAACGCCCTGCAGCTGCATGTAATCAAAATCTTTTCTGGTCATGGTACCCTCTTTGTAGCTATACTAATAAAAGATCAGTGTAAAAATCACACGGCATAAAGGACTGGCGTTGAACCAGTCCTTTATGTATCTAGTCATTCTTTCACTGGAGGCTTTGCTGGGAAATGAGTCCGAGCTAACAACTTGAACGCTGATCGATTGATGAGTATTCGACGTGCAAGCTGTCTGTCTCCTGGCTTACTTGATTGGGCCAGGGCTTGAGCAATGGCTTTTAAGTCATCGATGGACGAGATTACTTCTTGCTCCAGAGTCTTCTCTCTTGGTGGAGCAATAGGCGACATGTCCAGCGGAACACCCATTGTGGTTTCGCCAATGATTGTGGCGAGATCATCTAGTTTCTTGTTCACACCGAAATTAAAATGGAAGTGCATGAATCCCCCTTGATTGGATCCTACATAGATTTCTTGTGATTTTCAAAGACCCTTTGGTCCACAAGATCAAGGTGTTTTTTCCATTCTAGAGGGAAAGAGCAGTTCACTGCTTCACGGAACATGGGTGCAATTTGCTCAGGTGTATAACCTGCATTACCGCAAGCAATCGAAGTAACCATGTATTCCAGATCGTTGTTGCGATGCGTGTATTCCACGAACTCGGCAACTTCGATAGCGATCTCTTCCAGAGTGCGCGTGACAATCCAGTTGTTGGTAGGCGACACTTGCTTTCTGGTAGCGATAGCGTAAGCTTGACCGGTACGGCCATGACCAACGCCTTCTACAGCGCCAAAGTACTTAGCCGCAACTAAGGCCGATGATTTCCCATGTCTCCCGCCCGTATTACTTCCGAATACCCAGATTCTATCCAGCCCGCACACAGTTCCATCAGCGTGATACACGCGCACTGGAAATAAAGGTGCAATCATTTTGTCTCCAATACGTTTGTTTACTAGATCGGTAATATGTGGCTATCGCATTCTGCAATACGTAATAAAAGTGGGCTAGATACCCACTTTTATTTTGTGTTTGTTTACATCTTGAGATCGTTACTGAGGACGAAGTCGATGAGCGGAGTGTCCACATTGACAAACGTGGTTTCAACGGCATCGTACAACATCACGGTTGCCATGCGAGAGTCGATCGCTGTGTTGTCCAGTAACAGACAAAACTGGTCATCGACAATGGTCAGGATAAAACGGATGTCGTCGTGGAAGTCCAACCGAGAACGGATGTTCCCAGTAATTGGTTTCAGCTTGACTTGCTTACGAAAAGCAAGAGAGGGTCGACCGGAGGAGCTCTTGAACAGATTGGCTGCGAGTAAACCCACGTTGGAGTAGGTGGTTGTTTTTGCCACGTCATCATTAACGTGCGCCCGCTGCCAGAGTTCTTCAAAGATACCTTTTTGCATGTACCGTTTGATTGTGCGTGCGTTGTCGGGATCCACGTTCTTCTGAACGTTTAACAGAAATCCGGATAACGTCAGTGCACTAAGTTTTGTAGCCAACTGCTTTTGCATCTCTTTTCCCAGTAACGTAAATCTTGGTTTACATAACAATGCACCAAGTCCCTCAACCTATGTCTTTACACAGTATAAAAAGTCGGGAGGAATCCTATGCTTTTACAAAGCGATTTGTTTAACCAACTGTAAAGGAATGAGCTCTATGTTGCGTCCAACCAACTGGTGGCATAAGTAGGTCAAGCGACCATGCCTTCAAATACAACAAAACCATACGGCGGGTTAAGTCGTGACCGACTGACTCAGCTGATCAATGACTTCAACAACACGAATCGCGTTGAAGGCGTAGATTTCATCTACGGCGTGCCGGTAGCACACACAGGTCCAAATGGTGAGAACACAAAGATCACCCTGACGCCTTTGCCGGACACGATTTACGACGGTCCTGTGGACGTGCATTATTCGCGTCTGCGACTGAACGTTCTGGAGTTCTTGCCAGAAGGTTTCATTCGCGCTGCGGTGATCAAAGACTTTCCTTTCTGGATCCACTCAGTCTTGCCGGAGATCAATGCCGCGTTGGGTCTGAATCTGGATGCATCGGAAGTCGTCAACACGCACTACGAAGGTCCTCAATCAACGTACCGTTTGGAAATCGTTCCAAGCGCTTCTGTTGCTTGGAGGCCGAGCTTCTATGATTTTCACGCCGTTCTCGGTGTGGAGCTCACAGATTCGTTCTTCACTGACATCGCAGATGGTTTCATCTGGAGCGGTAACGCGCTTGAAGACGTATTGCCGCGCGATTATCTGGAAGGCTTCGTTGCAGAAACCACGGAACTGAGTGTCGTCATTACTGGCGAAGTTGCGAATGGTTTTGCTCCGCGCGTAACACAGCTGTCTGAAATCATCCCTGTCAATAAGCTGGACGGTTTCGCTGCTGCGCTGTACGAACTCGAACGCGCTATTCCGACTGACAAGTTGGACGGCTTTGTTTTGACACCCGGTAAGCTTGAAGACCTGATTGGTCCCAAGGCCCTGGGCTTCGTGGCAGAAACATCACCTCTGGCTTCCTTCATTCCTGATGTAGCCGACGGCTTCGTTTGGACATTGTCGAGCCTGGCTGACTTCTTCCCCAGTAACGTGATGGGTGGCTTTGAGTTGACGCCTGGCGTTATCTCTAGCTTCTTCCCTGATAAGCTGGACGGCTTTGCCGCGACAACGACATCTCTGCATACGTTGATCAACGATGTGGCTGACGGTTTCGATCGCTTCAGTACCAACCTGGGTACGCTGATTGCCGACAAGGCAGACGGTTTTGACCCTGTGTTCTTCTCGATTCCTTCGGCCTTCAACTCAGACATCCTGGACGGCTTTGTTGTTGCCGAACGTGAGTTGGGTGAGTTCTACCCTAGTAATGTCCTGGACGGCTTTGCTAAGTCCGAGAGTAACTTCGCTGGATTCTTCCCTAGCGACGTGGTAGATGGTTTCGTGTACACGCCTGGTGACTTGGCTGCTTTCTTTGCCAATAAGGCAGACGGCTTTATCTGGACTGAGCGCGAGCTGGGCGAACTGATCGCTGACACTGCTGATGGATTCATTCGTCCTGAAGTAGAGTTGTCGACGCTGATCTACAAGGATCAAGCAGAAGGCTTCGTACCTAACACCACTGAACTGAGTGAAGTGATTGTTCAAGACGTTGCTACGGGCTTTGTTCGTACCGACAATGAACTGTCCAACCTGTTCACTGATGTAGCATCCGGTTTTGCGTTGACACCGCGCGAATTGAGCGAGTTGTTTGTTGATCAAGCATCTGGCTTCATCGTTAGCGATACCAACCTGAGTGAAATTCTGGCTGACGTACTGAACGGTTTCGTACGTACCCCGACCTTGCTCGAACAAGTGATTTCTGACGTTGCCACTGGCTTCGATGCAATCACTTACACACTGGAAGAGAAATTCAATTCAGACATCCTGAACGGTTTCGTTGAAACATTCAGTGACTTGGAACGTCTGATCGATGATTTCGCCAACGGTTTCGCTTATACGCCAATGCCACTTGGACAGATGTTCGGTGACATCGGTTTGGGCTTCGACATCGTTCCGACAAATCTGTCTGAACTGATTGGCGATGTCGCTACTGGTTTTGAAGTTCAAGATTCCACGATCGGGACGTTCTTCCAAGACGTCGCTGATGGCTTTGTCCTGACAGAAAACACACTGTCGGCAGTATTTGAAGACCAAGCCCTCGGGTTTGTTCCACAAACAACTGGTTTGACTGAAGTCATTCCTGGCCATGTGATGGGAGGTTTCTCGCCTTCGACTACAGAGCTGGCTGAGCTGATCGTTACTGATGTGGCTGACGGTTTCATTCCGCGCACAACAGCACTGGACGACTTGATTGCTAACGTCGCTTCTGGCTTCACGTTGACGGAGGGTGACCTCCAAGACTTGATTGCTACAGACGTGATGGATGGCTTCACGCCTGAGACCACTGAATTGTCCGTTCTGTTTGACGACGCTGCCAACGGCTTTGTTTACACAGAAGGCGACATTGGTCAGTTGATCACTGATACAGCAGATGGTTTTGTTTGGACAGCCTCTGACATCGCTGGATTCTTTAGCGATAGCGCAGATGGTTTCGTTCTGACCGAAGGTAATCTGGCATCTCTGTTCGTGGACGCTGCCAACGGCTTCTCACGGACTGAATCCAGCCTGACTGTCTTCATCTCCGACCTCGCTGACGGTTTCACACCCGTTGTCGTGGCACTTTCGGACTTGATCGCAGATAAGGCAGATGGCTTTGCACCTTTCGAACCTGACCTGAATTCGTTGATTGCTGACAAAGCTGATGGATTCGTACTGACACCTGGAGAGGTTGAAAACCTGTTCAGCGATGTAATGGACGGCTTCGTGCCTGAAACTACATTGATCGATACGCTGTTCGTTACTGATGTAGCACGCGGCTTCACAGCAGAGACATCTGCTCTAGGTACTTTCCTGCAAGACACAGCTGACGGTTTCGTTTGGACACCTACCGATATTGATAGCAAGTTTGTATTCGATGTCGTTGAAGGTTTTGTCTGGACTGAATCCTCGCTGGACAGTTTCATCACTGCTGATGTACTCGATGGCTTTGTTGCAAGCGTAACTCCGCTTAGCGACATGGTGACCGCTGACGTGTTGGATGGGTTCATTGCTCAGACAACAGCTTTGTCAGAATTGATCAGTAACGTGGCGACGGGCTTTAGCCCTGAATCTACACCACTGAGCACTCTGATCACAGCAGACGTAGCGACGGGCTTCATTGTTAGCGAAACGGCTCTCAGCGAGATTATCGTTGGTGAGACCGCTAACGGGTTCTCTGCACAGACTACAGCGCTCTCAGCGTTGATTACGGACGTCGCAGACGGCTTTGTGCGTGGTGAAAGTGAACTGACTAGCTTCATTGCCGACAAGGCAGATGGCTTCGTCTTTACACCTGGTCAGCTGGAAGTGCTGATTGGTAACGTTGCAACCGGTTTCGTACCGGAAACAACTGACCTGTCTGCAATGATCGGTGACGTTGCAACCGGCTTCGTCTTTACGCCTGGTCTGATCAGTGATCTGTTTGTTGAGATTGCTGATGGCTTTGCTCCTGGTACTAGCGACATCGCTACGTTCTTTGCAGATGTTGCTGACGGCTTTGCTGTCGGCACAACGGTTCTGTCGACACTCATCGCTGATAAGGCCGATGGTTTCGTGGCGGCCGCAACTGATCTGTCAAGCTTGGTCGCAAACGTTGCTGACGGTTTCGTCTACACCGAGAACGACCTGACGAACGTGATCGCTGACAAGGCAGACGGGTTTGTTGCTGAAACAACAGACATTAATGGCTTGTTCGCTAGCAATGTGTTGGATGGCTTCGATAGCGTTCACACCACGATTGCCACAATGATCTCTGACGTCGCTTCTGGCTTCGTCTGGAGTGAACGTGCTCTTAGCGAGCTGATTGTCCCTGATGTCCTGGACGGCTTCGACACTGGCGAGCAAACGCTCAATAGCGTGATTGCTGACAAGGTTGATGGCTTCCTGGCCACACCTGATGCAGACGGTCAATTGACTAACGCACTCTTCGTATTGCGTCCTGCAGATACACAGTGGGCTGACGGTACCGTTATCGATGGTCGTATTGTTGAGAACATGCTTGTTCCAACCAGTCAAGATACGTGGGAAACTTTGCCCGCAACTTGGTCTGAATGGAATACGTGGCTGAGCAATCCGAACCCGATTGTCGAGTACGAAGAAGTAATTGACCTGGGTCAAGTCCGCACTGTTCGCTTGCGTGTTGATGCTGCTATCAATACAGCAACGACGGAAGGATGGGAAGCTAGGTACGTTACCAGCCTTGACGGAGTTGATTGGGGCAATGAAACATCGTGGCGTGATTTCCCAGGCAATAACGTAACAACGCGTTACGTGAAGGTCAAATGGGCCGCTCTCGGTACCTTCGCTACATTGTTGTCGCCAATGCTGACTGTTTACGAAAATTAAACAGTGACGGCATAGAGGGTAGAGCAGTCATCTTACTGACTGATTGCTCTACCTCAGATTATAATGTGAAGCAAGTTATTTTTGGAAGTACAAGAATAATTTGCTACACCCTTGTGTTGCCTGTACGCTAACTACGTACCGCAAGCTCAGTCCTCTTCAAGCCAAAACACAGGGTAAGGTTTGAAGTAACCACTTTTGCTCAATGTGGTGGTCGTTAATTCGAGTAACATTGAGGGTTCTATTCTTATCCTATGTGGTAACACCCCCTAGGTAACTTTTTCATCTCTCATCTGGAGAATCACATGTCTGGTTTGCAAGTCGATCGCGCCAAGAGCGCTGACCAAAATATGCTGGCACTGATCCTGACCGCATCTTCGTTCGCCTTCACCGGCAGCGAATTCACGGTGGGCCCTGCTTCCGCACAAACTCCTGCTGATCCGCAAGAGAAGACCAACAGCCAAGTCACGCTGACCGCCGTCGCCAATTCCGGCTTCACCGGCACCAAGACCCTGCGCTACGCTCGCCTGGTCATCGGCCAAACTCGTCCCGGCGCCAAGGTGGCCTACGTGATCGGCGGCGCCGACACTCTGAGCACCCTGAAGTCCGCCATCGCTGTGGAACACAACCTGGTCGAGTCCGAGTTCGACATCACTGGTTCGTTGCCTGCTCAAGGCGCTGCTGCTGCCGTGTTCGCTGTGACCGCCGCCGGCGCCAGCAAGCTGTACACCGGCACCATCAACGTGTCCGTGACCTACCCTGCCTAATCACCGGTGGTCTAATAAAGGAGGGCTTCGGCCCTCCTTTATGCCGTCTAAAGCAAAAAATAAAACACAGAATAAACAGAGGAGTCGAAACTCCTCTGTTTACTACATTCTCTTTCCTACTGTGCTTTAACAACGTACGTTTTAACTACTTTGTGCCCAACGCCTTCGTTCACGGTTTTATCGTTGATCCAGACGACTTTACCGCTCTTATAGTGGCGCTTGTGGCCTCGACGAACATGTTCTCGTGGTCTGAACCGCTCATCAATTCCTTCAGATGGTCCCGCATAATCAGTAGCTTCCGGAGATACAACATCTATTTCCAGAATACGGTAACTATCAAAAGGAAGTACGCCCTTTGGTAAGGACTTGTTATTGAACTGAGCTTTCTTCAAAATCTTGGGCGGACCCACGTTAACATTTGCACACGACAGCGCGTTTAAAAAGTTCATAAGCGCATGAGCTTCATCGTTGTAATCGGTAATTGGAAACCGACCATCAGAGGTAGCAATCAAAATAGCACAACTACCGTCCGCTGTAGTAGTTTTGAAATCCTTTTTAGGGATTGCGCCCATCGGTAATATGCACCATTTTTTATGTTTTTCATCGTAAAAGCACGGTTGAAAGAAAATGAATCTTTCATCGCCACTTTCAGTTGCATAAACCAAACGCTTTCTTGACAGTATAGTGGTTTCTGCGTAATTACCCTCGATCCCTTTGGCCCTCATTTCCGCCTGCTGCGCCTGGATGATGAATTGATCTTCAGGTCTATCCTCACTCCGATCACGAGTAACGTTGAACTCAAGGCAAATTGTTTTAAACGGTAAGCGAAGTTCTTCGTCGTTGGGAAGTCCCGACAACCCTTTATCATCGAGAACAAAACCGTTATCAGGCAGCACGAACTTCTCAGAATCACGATGCAGCTTAGCGACGTAATATAGATCCTCAGCATACTTGTGATCGCCAAGTGCCCTGACTCCATTTTCAAACTTTTTAGCATAAGCAGCAACTGCTCGGCTATAATTGAAGTATTCCATGGTTGTTTCCTCTTTGGTTATGACGTATTACGCTGCAATAATAAGTATCTGAAATATTCTAGGCTATAGTTCTTAACAAAAAAGAAAGAGCATATGCAGGGAGCCGAAGCTCCCTGCATTTTAGTTCTTAGGCAACTTCTTGAAGTTTTGTCTGAACTCTTCTGGGGAATAGTGTTTGCTACCAACGATCTTGGTGCACGTCGGGTCAAACGCAATTGCATGACCCATGCAGACTTCATCGGAACCTTTCCAACCAAAGGTGATAAGGATACCTTGTTGGAATTCAGTGCCGGCAGTGAAATGTCCGCGATTGATATCTGGTGTCTTTCCGCCGCCCTCCTCGACTTTGCGTATATCGATGAATAAATTCTTCATGAAGTCTGCGTGCTCCTGCAGCAAGCCGCAAGTAGTTGCAAAATCAAAGAACTCGATTGGATCTTCCATCTCCAACATCTTCTCGAGATTGTTCTTTTCAGCCATTTACTCCTCCTTCTTACTTGAAAGTATTTCTGCGCCAACGACCGTTTATGTCGCTAACAGGGTTGATAGAGCCGCCCTCACCCGCCAGCTTCATTTGGTCGCCGATGAGTTCGCGCATCTTGAACTGCTTTTGCACGCGCAGTTCGATGAAGACTTCGCCACACACGTCGTCAATCTGTGCGTAGTAATCGTCTTCATCGAACTCTTCACCTTGCGTGTCGGTGACTTCATTGACGGCCTTGCGGAAAGCAGCCGCAGCTTTGGCCATCTCTACTTTTTCACGTTCTCTGAAACCCACTGGAAAGGTTTCAGGATCAGGCTTGGCCACCATGGCTTCTGCGCCGCAATGCGAGATCTTCTGGCGTTGAGCATCCGTCATGTAAGGGAAGTACTTTTTGAGCACCTCCTCAAACTGATCGATCACGAACTGCTTGAAAATCAAGTACAGCTCTTGATTGGTTGGGATCTTTATAACGTTACTCATCAGCGCACCTGACCTGTTCGACGTGCCGTGATGTTACGCATCGCTTGACGATACGTCGGGAACAGCGATTCATGCAAGCGCCAGGGTGTGAACAAATGCATGATCCAGCCGCTTTTGCTCTTGATCTTTGCCTTGAGCAAGCCGTCTTTGATGATCGGCTTGCTCAAGAACAACAGAGGCTGAGGTTTTGACTTTTCTGTCAATTCACCGGCCGGACATGTCCACATAGTGGTGCCCGACTTGAGCTTCTTGAATTTCTTGGAATTAGGATTCATCACATCTTCTCCGGAGTATGACCTTCAGGCCAAGGATCACTGCTGTCGCTTAAAACATCAATCATCCGGTTACGTACATCGTCACCACGGTCGCTGTGGAATTCGATAATGACATCGCCTTGAGTCGAATATTTCGTATGGAAATCTCGCAGTGCTTCAAGAGAAAGCGAAGCCTCCGAGACGATATCCCAATTCTCTTTCGTGTCTTTCATCAACACGTAAGGCACGTTGGAGGCTTCTTGCATTTTCACACCTTCTTTTCCGGTTTATAGCCTTCAGGCCAAGCGTCGACTTGGGACAAGACATCAATCGCGGCATTGCGATCAGCAACAGCAGACGGACGGTTGAATTCGAGAAGCACTTGATCATTACTCTCATCGGTGGCAACCGAAGTTGTCACGTGTTTATTGATGATGTCCCAGACTTCTTCGTTGTTCTTGACGACCAGGGACGGGATACCTGGGGTTTCTTGCAGATCCATTTTGTCTTCCTTCTTGGTTGGTTGTAGGATATTTTTCATCCGAGCGGAGTCAAAGAACTTGACCTCGTTTGAAATAAGTTTGGGGAGCAAGGCATTGAGCCGCATCTTTCCAAAATGGAAAAACATCTCGCTGCTAGTTGGTTCAGGACGATGAGTTATAATTATCTCGTCAGCAATGGTCTCCAGCCAACGTCGTGCACCGCCTGCAGGGCGAATAGTTCTGATCTCCACGCCCTTTGCCAATTCACGCAACTTGTTCACGTAGATGGGTTCACGCAAAAAGTCTGCTTTGTTGGGAATTTCCCAGATGTTGAGGTAATCGCGATATGCGTCTTTGGTATGGTTGGACGAAAGATCGACAGTTTGCTGATCCAGCTGGTTAAGCTTTTGCAACAATGCTGGGAAATCAATTTGGCTGTTATTCACGTTAGTTTCTCTTGGTTAGTGAAATAAAAAAGAATAAACACCTCCTTAAGTACACGGGTTAGATGCACTTAAGGAGATATTCGAATTCGCTTAGTTCTTCGGTACCGGTGGCCATGAGACTTTCGTCTCGCTGAACTGTGCTTGCGCACAACAGCAACGGTTCGTACTCCTCTACAAACGAATTCGGTATCTCTGTTTTATTCACGTGGCATCCGTACAAGTTGACCAACGATAAATTGGGGGCGGTCAAGCGTGCACTATGGAATCACCAGCGTTATTAAGTCCGTATCTGGATCTTGGTCTGCCGCAACCGGCGTCGAATTGTTTTTGGAAGCTTTTTGGCGGGAGGATTGCAATACAGTAAGCTAATTAACTCACGTTGTAGACAAGCCCATCCATTTCTGGATGCAAGCAAGTCTAAGCTCAGCGCCGCAACGTGGCCACTGTATCCATGAGGGTGTTTTAAGAACCTGACTCGATATAATCCGTAGCATTATCCGATCGCATAGATGCTAACGTAGCCTCGGTTTCTTTAATCACATGCGCTCACCCCACCGGGTACCTTCGATGCACAGTAGGCGCCGTACAGGCTGCGTCGGGAACTCGGCAAGGGCGGCCACAGCCCACAGTCCCGACTATCGCTGTAGAACCCTTGAACTTCAGTCGCCTGCAAACACTCGCTTTTGCGCAGCGTGCATTAAAACTGAAGCCAAGGCCCAAGACCTCCGATCTTAGAACGTCAATACGTACTGCCAGTATTGCGCGTGCTATGGCTTGATCGAACCGGAGGTCCTTTTTGTTTATCAACCCGATGAGGTACCGGGTCAAACGAATGCGTATCCCCACAGAACCTCCCTTCTGAGTTGACTTTTATTGACAGCAGATTTGGTTTGAATCTACTGCTTGGTTGTTGGTGGGCATGAGTAAACGAGGGGCCTTCTCGAATCCGATGTGGTCTGAACCGTCACGGTATTGAAGCCTGGCAGCAAGTTACTCTTCCCGTTTTTTATTCTGTTGGTCAGGGCAACTAACCAACGTAATTGACTCTTTCTAGAGTTTTGTGTTGGCCGCAACCGGCCTTCGAATTGTGGGTTGGAAAGGGAGTAATGACCATGGTTGATCGTCACTACTCCCAACAGCATTCGGATGCGCTCGTGCAGCACCATGCTGCGGGCTGAAAAGCGCTTCCAGCCTACGTTGCGTTGATGAATTCGCCTGGACTGCTCATGCGCTGCCGCATCATGATCGTTGTCCTGGCGCGCTTGCACTAATTCATCATTCTCGTATTCACAGACGTACCAAGGAGAGATGGGTTCTTCATTCTGAACCAACGCTTGTGCCAAGGCTTTTCCGAGTCGAATGGCAATACTGTCATCCTCAGATAACAGCACTCTGAGAATATCGCGTTTTGCAGCAACTGATCTGGCATCCACCATGCGTTGAAACGTAGAGCCAGATTCTTGCTCACGAATAGCGTGTAGGAATTCTTCGCGCTTGCTGGCTTCTTGGTTAGCGACTTCGATCAGTTCACATCCGGCTTCTTGTACCAAGTGTCTGATCTTATCGATCAAAGCAGAATCAAGACCTGCCCCCACGATAAGGAGGCGTTTTGTTTCATCGCTGGAATTCACAACTACCTCCTTTCTCATTGGTTAAACTTGATAGCAGCTCAGGTGAGCTACACGGTCGAAGAACTCTTCGCAGTCGTCGTATTTCTTAAGTATCAGACTTCCATCACCAAACGTGTGTTCGTACCTGTATGGTAAGAACCCGCTCATGACGTAAAGCTTAAACAGTTCAAACTGATGAAAGATGTCTAGAGCCGATTGCTCAATAGTGATCATCTTATCGATCAGTGTTACTGACGGATACGGCCAAGGGTTTTGTTTCACACCATTTTCTTGTCCGAGTAACTTAAGTTCTTCCTCGGCTTGACTCAAGTGCAAGTGAAGATACCGCGTCATGCTAGCGATGTCGCGGTACGCTGTTGCTCTGTAAGAACAGGCTTCAACGATTTGATCAATGATGAATTCAGGGCTGGCTGAGAACAGCGAATTAATCGTTCTGATCTGTCGTGAAACATCAATCACGACGGTATGCGGAAGATTGTTAAAGTCATCTACCGCATCAGAGTAACTAATATCTTCTTGCACTGAAGCTCCTTTATTGACATAAGTCAATCAGGAACAGTGTGTGTCCTGACCAACTCGATTGCGCGTTGCTTGATGAGGGTAGAACCCAGTTGCTTTGCGAATGCAAGCATTTCTGGATCTTCGCTCTTATCAATCTTAGACCAAGTGACGAACTGTTTACCCCAGGAAATCTGAGGAGTCAGATCGTTGTAGCTGAAAGCAGCCACTTGACTTTTCTTGAATTGTGCAGCCATGATTTTAATGTTGGTTAGGTGTCCACAAATGATGGTAAACACACAGTAAAAACTACACATAACACCAGCCTCCAAAATGGTGATATGTCGTTAAAACAATCTAGGATCAAAGTGTATTGTGTGTACATCTCTCTACATGAGAGTAAAGATTTTTATTTTGGCTAGGAGGCCTAGCGATGGCTAACATTGTTACACGAGCCCTTGGCTTCGTGGATGTGTCTGAAGACGAGAAATACATCACAATCGGCGGTGTGAAGGCTGAGAATATCGGTAAGGACATTCTCCGCATGTGGGGAACGAATCGCATTGAGCAACACATGTTCAATGAGATTGGTGGACGCGTTATCAGGTTCCCAAAGTTCTTTGGTCCTGAGGTGCATTACATCCTCAGCAAGATTTTGAACAACAAGAAGGTCGTTACAAGTCGTGGAAGTATCAAGGACGCTTTGGCTCTCCTTGAACAAAACACTTGGATGAAACGCATCACGCAAGAGTACGACCCTATTATTGATTTGGATGCCGTCAAGCTGTTCAATAAGACGCCGATGCCGCACCAGATTAATTTCTTCCAGATGTATAGTCATCGTACGCAATCGTACGGACTGAACGGCTATCTCCTGTCCGCTGGCGCTGGCACTGGTAAGACACTGATGGCACTCATCTTGTCCGAAATGCTGCATGCTGACTACAAGGTGATTGTCTGTCCAAAGAATGCTGCTTACCGAGTGTGGGTAACTTCTTTGGCTGAAGAATACAAAGATCCTCGCAAGGCTTGGGTAATCGCAGACGGTAAGGCTTACGAAGGTCAGAAGTACATTGTCTGTCATTACGAAGGTTTGGAAAAGCTCAAGGCCATTGCTGGCCGCCTTTCCGGACGCGTGATCATCCCGCTTGATGAGTCTCACAATTTGAACAGTGACGATTCCTTGCGGACTCAATACTTCATCGACATCTGTCGCTCCATCCGTAACGTACACGTGCTGTGGATGTCGGGTACACCAGTGAAAGCTCTTGGGTACGAAAGCATTCCACTGTTGCGCTCCATTGATCCGCTCTTCACCGATGAAGTGGAAGCGCGGTTCAAGAAGATCTATGGGCGTGATGCCACAAAGGCTTTGGACATCTTGCGTCAACGTATCGGCATGATTTCTTTCCACGTGGAAAGCTCTGCGGTTGTGACAAATGAGACGACGACTCACAATCGGATGATCAGTATCCCGAACGGTAAGATATACACGTTGGATGCTGTGCGTACCGAGATGCAGAAGTTCATTGAAACTCGTCTGAAATTCTACTTGGGCGAGAGCAAGAGTTTCAAGAAAACTTATGAGCGAGCGCTTGATATCTACGAAGACACGATCAAGGATAATGGCCTGCTGTCTAAAGACAGTGAAGAACGTCGTGCATTCAAGACGTACAAGCGCTACATCGAGCTGATCTCTTCCGGCTTTGATCCAATGAGTATGGCTAAGGAAGCCAAGTATTGCAATCATTTCGAGAAGAACATCATTGCTCCTACTTTGCCAAAAGACTTGAAGAAGGCTTTCATGAGCGCCAAGTCTGTGGTGAAGTATCCGCAGCTTAAGGTACTTGGTGAAGCACTCGGTGGTGTTCTGAGCAAGAAGCGTGTTCAATGTCACTTGGACATGATTCCGCATATGGGACTAGAAAAGATCATCAACGCGGCTTCGAAGAAGACCATCATCTTCTCGAGTTACGTTGAGGTGGTGGATGCAATCACGAAGTACCTGAAGGGTAAGGGTTTCAATCCCATTGCCGTACACGCAAGTAGTGGTCAGGAACTCTCAGCATCCGTTAACCAGTTCTTCAAAGATCCGAATCTCAATCCGTTGGTGGCGACTTTCCAATCGCTATCGACAGCAGTTCCGATTATCTGCGCGAACTGTACTGTGTTCACGAACATGCCGTTCCGTGAATACGAGATTACACAAGCTCGTGCTCGCACGAATCGTTTGGGTCAAGATACTGCTGTTGAGTACTACAACACGTACCTTGACACTGGTAAAGAGCCCAACGTCTCCACCCGCTCACGTGACATCCTGGAATGGTCGCGCCAACAAGTTGCAGCCATCCTTGGCCAAGACTATGGCGGCACTATTACAGCTGAAATGGTGAACTCGATGGAGAGTTTGACAGAGGACTACACTCCTTTCGAGATCAGTCTCGCTATGGAGGAATACGCAGACTTTTAAATAATCGAGGTCGTGATGGGAAATGGAACAGAACCTATGAAGGGGCGTCGTGCTCCTTTAAACAAAGATGGTTTCTTTGAGAACTTTGGACAACCTGGAGACTATGGACGTATCAAGCGGACGCTCGAACAAGTCCATGGTTTACAGGATCAACTGTACTGGCAAGTGATTGCACCTGACGGTAGTAGCTGTAAGTTGAGTCCAGAGGTTCACGAAGTCCTTGAACACAAGGACGGTACCATTTCTGTCACACCTTCGATTGTCACAAAGAGCTGGCACGGCTGGTTGAAACATGGAATCTGGACTTCCGTGTAATAACCATTATCTTGTGTGAACAAATGTCTAATTACTTGGAAGTAGCTAGATACGACCACCCTTCTACACGTCTCAGGAAACAACATGAAACATCTGCCGCAAATTCTCGCCCAACAGCGCGCTCAAGCCCAATTCGCCATCGCCGGCGTTCCGTCTTCGCAATTGAGCGTTGCTCAAGAAGGCATCGCTCAAGAAGGCTTCGTGGACGGCTTCAAGGACTTCTTCACGCACCAGGCCACCACGAGTGACTTGGCTATCGTGCGCAAGGCCGCTTCGACCATGGCTGAATACAAGGTCGGTCTGACTTCCACTCGTCAGTTCGTCAACAACAACAACATGGCAGCGCTGCGCTACCTGTTCAAAGAAGATCAGCTGACCGGCAACCTGGTGGGTGACATCAATCACGACGTCAAGACCGTCGGCATGGTCAACGACGTTCTGCGCAACATCGTTGAACTGCTGAAGAAGTCCAAGCCTGAAGACCGCAACAACGAAATCGAGAACGGCCTGATCAGCGTCCTGAAGGAAGCACGTGTCCACCTGGACGACGTCGCCATGCTGGGCAACTACTACTTCTCGTTCGGCGCCCGCGGCACCGGAGATATGCTTGGTAACCATATCGACGAAGACATCAAGGCGAAGCTTCGCTTGGGCAACAACCTCACCGAAGCTGCTGTCGGCCTGGTCTTCTACGCTCTGGACAAGAAGAAGGCCGACGGTCTCTTCCCCAAGATCAACGAGAAGATGGACTTCGACCTGAACGCTTTCAAGTCGGCAACTACTGCCTACGCAAAAATGCTGGGCCAGTCGGCTGCTTTGATCGAAGAGTTCATTGGCGAATACAAGCGCAGCAAGCGTCACGACAGCAAGCACGTTCGTCACGTTCTGCGCTACGGCCACAACGTTTGCGGCGTGTTGGTCGCCATCGCTTCGGTGACTCAGCCTTTCCTGAACTACATGCGCTCGCAGCTGAAGACTGGCGACGTCGCCATGGAAGGCTTCACTGACTCCGTCAAGAACGGTGTCAATCTGCTGAAGAGCAAATTCTCGCCCAATGACGAGACGAAGGCCAAGGCACAGATCGAGGTCTTGACCAAGCTCAAAGACGACGCTGAGCAACTGAAGAAGTACATCTCTTCGGGCGCTGACATCAAGTCGACATCGGTCAAGTTGACGCAAGCTGCCAAGAACTTCCCGGTGAGCGCGCAGACGCCTGACGAGCTGGTGCGCAACTTGTCCGCTTGGCGCAAGCAGACGGCTGCTGAGGTGACACGCATCTCCAAACTGACCGACAAGGCTGAAGTGGAATCCGCCATCGCCAAGATGAAGGAACAAGCCAAGGTCAAGGGCAAGATCGCTGACAACATGGTCTTCACGAAGGACGCGTGCTTGAAGCTGCTGTCGGAGATGATCGCATTGATCGATCTGAGCGTTCAGACCTGCAAGCGCAGTCTGGAGTTGAAGACGGAAGCCGGCGAAGTCAAGCCAAGCATGGAATCCATGTACATCGCCATGGAAAGCATGGAGATGACCATCGCTATGGAAGGCTTCTGGTCGAAAGTATTCGGCTACTACCTGCTGATCACCGGCTATGCCAGCTGGTTCTACGCCATCATCGTCGCTTGCTGGACTGTGTTCATGATCCTCACTGGTGCCGGTGTGTTCGCAGTACTGTTTACCGCAGGCGCTGCTGGCGTCAACTGGTTCCTCGGCAGCTTGTTTGTCGAAGCCGGTCGCAAGATGATCGACGACAACCAGGACGATGGCGAATATCGTTCCTAAGTTCTTCTGAACTGTTAAAAGACCGAGTGGAAACACTCGGTCTTTTAATTTGTCACACAACAGGAAACAAAATATGGGTACCAATACTCAAACGCTTGTGTTGCCAACGCAGCAAGAAGCTATTGCCATGGAAGGTATCAAAGACACGCTCAAAGATGCCTGGGGCGCTCTGGTGAAGAAGTTCAATCCTACGGACCATGAAGCAATCATGGCTCGTATGGAAAAGCTCTCGAAAGTTCGTGTTGACCTTATCAAGCTGAAACAACAAATCAGCATGGGTAAGGACGACGGTCAGGTGACTGCGAACATCACGCGCTTTACTGCACACTTGCCTGTGACGGCCGATACAGGTGAGCAGCTTGTCAAAGAGCTGGCTATGCAGCGTAAACGCATTCATGCCGTGGTTGTGGCTGCCGAGCATGCAAACACGCCGGAATCCATCAAGACGGTTCGGGAGCAAATGCTCTTGGAGCTCTCAAAGAAAGGCAACGTCTCCAAAGACATCATCTTCACCAAGAAGGTGATTCTGCAAGTGCTGGATGAAACCATCGCTTTGCTGGATGTTGTTAAGGACGCGGGTGGTGCGTACAACAAGTGCCACGAGAAAGCCAAGACTTCTGGAAGCTTGGCTACAGAGTCCTACCTCAACGGCCTGGCTTTGGAAAGCTATGAAGATACGCTGGAAATAGCCCTAGAAGGCCTTGTGAGCGCCATCGTTGGCCTGACTGCACTCCTGGCCTCTATCACTGCTCGCGTGATGATGTACTTCGCCTGGGTGATGGCAATTGGCGCTCTTCTGACCGGACAGTTCGCTGCAGCCTTTGGTTTGTTTATCGCTGCTGAAGTTCTGGAATGGATCAGTCAAGCTGGTCTGAATTATTCCAATGTCCAGCTGAACGGCGGTGAAGAAGAGCATTGATTTTTGAACTGAATATATAGCGAGTAAATGGGCTAAAAACCCATTTACTCGTGTATGCCGTGTGTTTTTAATTGTAACTGGATTTTGGCATTTATAATTTGTACAAGGGGAGAACAGAGTACTTTTTTAGCACTCCGAGTCATCCTTTGTAAGCAAGTCAAAACTGCTAAGTCCATGCGAAATTATCAACCAAACTCTGTATAAAGAGGTAAAAAATCCATGTTGTCTATCCTAATTAAGCGCGACGGAACTCGCGAACCATTGATGGCAGAAAAAGTCAATGGGTGGGGTGAATGGGCGGCCGCTAATCTCGGAGATACCGTAGATTGGACTGCCGGCGTTATGAGTGCTGTGGCTTCTTTGCCCGAAGTTGCCCATAGCCAAGACTTGCAGCACGCTTTGATTCGTTACTTCTTGAATCTGGGCACGTCTGGTGGTCAGCGCATGGCAGGACGTCTGTATGCGGCGACGGTCCACAAAGACATGTTCGGCAAAGCCTACATGCCGACGATTTGGAACGTGCATCAGCAGCTGCTCAACGCCGGCTTTATGGTCAAGCTGGATTACTCGGATGAAGAATACGCCGAGTTGCAAAGCGTGATCGATCATGAGCGCGATTTCGACTACATGCACACCCAGCTGTATCAAATCCGCTACAAGTACTCGCTGCGCAACCAACTGACGGGTACTGAATACGAAAGCCCTCAATTCGTGTTCATGCGTATGGCCATGGCTTTGGCTGAAGACCAACCAAAGCATCGTCGTATGAAGGATGCGAAGAAGTGGTACAACTACTTCTCCCTGAACAAGATCAACGCTCCGACGCCGAACTACACCAATCTGGGCACCAAGCTCAACGGTTACGCTTCGTGCTGTCTGTACACCGTTGATGACACTGCTGACTCTTTGGCAGTGGGCGACCACATTGCGTACAAGATGACTGTCATGTCGGCCGGCATTGGCAACATCTTGATGACTCGCTCCATTCTGGATCCCGTGCGCGGTGGTTTGTTCAAGCATCGCGGCAAGCTGCCTTACCTGCGCTCCATGCAAGGCGCAGTCACTGCCAACGTGAAGAACGGCCGCAACGGCGCATGCACATCGTCCTTCGTGGCGTTCGATCCTGAGATCGATACGTTGCAGCAGTTGAAGAATCCCATGACGGTTTCTGACAAACAAATCCGCGGGATGGATTACAACATGCAAGGCAACAAGTTCCTTGGTCGCAAAGCAGCTGCCAATGAAGATGTGTTCTTGTTCAACATCTTCACGGCTCCTGACCTCTTTGCCGCTTTCTACGGCAAGGATCTGAACAAGTTCATCGAGCTGTACAACAAGTACGAAGCCGATCCGAACTTCAAGAAGGTTTACAAGTCCGCTCGTGAGATCATCATCAATACCGAGAACGAGGCTTACGAAACCGGCCGTGCGTACTTGTCCTTCATGGACGAGATCAACTACCACACGCCGTACAAGGATCCGATCAACACATCCAACTTGTGTGTTGAAATCACGGAACCCACGCACGCGTACCAGAACATGATTGATCTGTACACCAACGGCCCAGTTGGTTACATCGAGATTCGTGTGATTGGCAGCGATGAGCCGATGCGCATGAAAGCCCCTGACGCCGTGTATCTGGTTGATCACGAAGAATGGGAAGCTGCGCAGAACCTGATTCCTGGCGTGATGTTCCGTAAGCTCGGCGAAGATCGTGTTTACACGGTGACCGAGATTATCGACGTCAAGAAAGAACCTGAAGTGGCCATGTGCTCTTTGGGTGCCATCGTCAAACCCAATGTGACTGACGACGAATACGAGGACGTGATGTATTACACGCTCCTCATGATCGACAAGTGCATTCACAAGTCCGATTACCCGCTGGCTCACGTCGGCTACACCGCCAAGGCTCGTATGGCTGCCGGTGTGGGGATCATGAGTTTGGCTCACCATCTGGCGAAGCTGGGTCTGGACTATACCGGCGAAGCTGGTAAGCGTGAAATCCACAAGGTGTTCGAAACGCACATGTACTACGCTATCCGTGCTTCTTTGAAGCTGGGTAAAGAGCTGGGCAATGCACCGTGGATCCACCGTACCAAGTGGGCTGAAGGTTGGGTTCCTACTCATACGGCCAACAAGCGTGTTCAGGAGATCGTTCCTGGCGGCTTTGTCAAGCAGTACGACTGGGATGCGCTGAGCAAAGAGATCAAGGCTAACGGCGGTATCCGCAACTCTGCCTTGGTTGCACACATGCCTGGCGAATCCAGCTCCAAAGCGTCTGGTGGTCTGAACAGCGTGTACCCTGCACGCGATACGTCCCTCATCAAGACGGACAACGACATCACGACGTACTGGACTGTTCCGGACAGCAGCTTGTATTACCAACCGGCATGGGAAGTTCCGACCAAGGACATGATCGAAGATTACTCGATCATGCAACTTTGGACCGACCAAGCTATCTCGGCAGACGAATATCGCAAGATCGAAGGTGCTGAGAAGGTCGGCACCGATGAGATGTTGCAGAACTACTTCCTTCGTTGCAAGTACGGCCAGAAGACTCGTTACTACATGAACACCAAGACTTCCAAAGCGGTCAAGCTCGATCGCGCAGAAACTGCGTGTGGTGTAGAAACGAGTACCAGTGGCGTTCATGTGGAGAACATGATTGCTGAGTCCAAAGAAAACTGGAACGGCGGTCCTGTTCATGAAGGCTGGGCAAGTAACGATGCTCCTGCGCCGGACATCGCGCATCGTCCACCGACAATTAGTAGCGGTGACGATAGCGTCTACAACACAGAAGCTTCGGCTGGCTGCGAAGGCGGCTTCTGCAGTCTGTAACCAACCGGGAGGGCCTGAGTGCCCTCCCACCTCTGAGATACCACAAGCATGTTAGAAAAATCAATCTTCAACATTGGTAAGTCCGATTACCGTGGCCATCCCAGTTTGTTCCTGGGTCAAGAAGCAGGTCTCTTCGACACTGTGAACAAACAGTTCCCAAAGGTTTGGGATAACTACAAGAACATGAAGTCCCTTGACTGGGACGAGCTTGAATTCGATTTCAAGTCATGCAATACTGAGTTCAAGTCACGTCCTGCAGGAATGACTCGTCGGATGATCAGCACGCTGGGCTGGCAATGGGAAGGTGATTCCGTTGCATCCCGTACCGTGCTGCCTATCATGGCACCTTTCATCTCTGCCCCGGAGTTGCAAGCTGCTTGGGGTCGCATCACTGATAATGAAGTGCTGCACGCTGCCACCTATTCGGAAATCGTTCGCTACTCGTTCGATAACCCGCATGAAGTGCTCACTGAAGTCTTGAAGATCAAGGAATCTCTGTCGCGTTTGAAGACCGTTTCTGACGTGATGGCCAAGGTCTATCGTGTTTCTCACGAATACGCATTGGGCATGCGTGAGAACAATCAAGACACGTACAACCACATCTACCTCTTTGTGGTTGCGCTGTTGTGCTTGGAACGCATTCAGTTCATGGGTTCGTTCGCAATCACCTTCGCTATTGGTGAAGTCGGTGCGTTCATGCCTATCGTGAAAGCTGTTCAGCGTATCGCTCAAGATGAGCTGGAAGTTCACGTTGATCTGAACAAGATCATTTTGGCCAACGAGCACAAGACTGAACGCGGTCGCATTGCTCGTAAGGAAACTCTGTCACAAGTCCGCGCAATGGTTCGCGAATGCTTGGGTGCAGAACAAGCCTGGGTGGACTACCAAGATCTGGATCACGATCCCCTCGTGGGTCTGAATGGTCGTTTGCTGCGCGAATGGAACTGCTTGTCGGCTGGCGACGTCTACGACTCTTTGGAACTCCTGCCTGATTCGGATCTGGTGATCCCGAAGAAGAACCCAATTGGCTTCATGACCAACTGGCTGGACATGTCCAAGACGCAAGCTGCTGTGCAAGAACAGCAGAACGCGCAGTACAAGGTCAACGTCATCACTCGCAATGATGATGGTAAGATCTACGCTGGTGATTTCTGACCAAAAAATAAAGATCATAAAGGAGGAGCCCTTGGGCTCCTCCTTTATTTTGTCGCTACTTAGTTCAATCCGGAATGTAATCAACGGCGTTCAAGACGCCTTTGATCAAACTGAACATAAACACAGCGCGCAGGCCGCAGCTCAAGAGGTCTGTCTTCAAACATTCCATCAACCGACCTCCTGTGATACGCGAGAAGTCGGAAATGGTTTTGACACCAATCTCGTCCAGCTGCGCAAAGTTAGCAGCGTACTGAACCGGCATATCGAAGATGTCGACCATCGGCATGCTCAGCGGAATCACATCCTTCGAAAGCGAAGGCTTGATTGGAAACGGCGTAATGAAACGTATGTCTTCCTTAAACGTGTAACCTTTATTCTTGATACGTCTAACAACGCAGTCAGCAGCCTCCATAGACAGACCCGACGCGATCATGAAAGTAGTCTCGTTCAAACCGATGATGCTGCCAATCGATATAAAACTTCTGCTTACCAGATGCGAAGTCACACCGTCAGGCAGATTCAACTGATTTATCGGACGCAACCCAAGTGGACGCGTGTCAGGCGTCTGAGTTGGTTCACGGTCTTGCTTGCGCAAGACCGAGTTCGCAGCCAGGCTTTCAAGACGCATCTCTGACTCACCGACACTTCGCACTGGCGCTGCGCGCAAGAACGGATTGACGGTTTCCGTAGCCTTACTTACCAAGTCGGTTTCGCCAATGATGACATTGACCGGAACCCCGGAGCGCTGATGCAAATACGAACACTTATCCCCCGTCATCGGCAGATTCTTGAGCAGAGATTTTCCAGCATCAGTGATGATGCGTAGCGCTGCTTCAACATGACTCGGTGTTACGTCCGAGTCTATTTGCAGATGATCAAGGATGGCGTCCAGCAGTTTCTTCTTCTGACGGAAGTTAGTCAGAAGATCTTGACTGCTACATTCGGCAGCTTGACGCTTAGCATTTTCTGCCTGTTTAGCATACATGCCGTGTGGCGTTTGCATCCGGGTGCGCAAACGTTTGGTTGCTTCGATCTGCTGCGCCTGCATGAACCATAAGTCCATAAAGCCAGTACTTTCAGGAGGGCGAACAACGGCAGCGGCGCGTGCTTCAGTTTCTTGCGCAATTATATTCATCACACGCCCGACATGATCAGCGCTTTTGTTTGCCGTACTGACAACGATCTTCGGCGCCAAAGCGTTTTGTAAGTGATTGGCCAAAGCTACGTTCATTTGACTCAGAACAGAGCGCACCTCAGCCGGCATGTCGTTCCAGCAAGTAATGGTCACGATGTCCTTGCTTTGGATCAACCTCTTATCAACCATCTGTACTTGCGCTGTACGAAAGGCTCTCTCTATGTTTTCATACTTAGGAGAACTAACGTAATGGCTCACGAAGCGATTCGCCAAATCGTGATACAGCTGGATAGTCCAAACGGGTTTGTTCTTAGCCACAGCGTCTTCCTTTACGGCCTTTGGAGCCTTTGTTTTTGCCGGTGATGGAGTTGCGTTTGCCTTGACTGTTTTGGTTTTCTGATGGTGCTCCTTCAGTACTTTACTGGCGCGAGCACCCAATCTTCCTTTCCACACATCCGTCTTGTACTTTGTTTTGTACTCACGCATCTCGTTGAAGTACGAAGCGTAGAGTTCCTTGCTAATGGGTTTTGGCGCATGACACAGCGCCTTGATCGTAACTCGGTGATCTTTGTGCAAGATTCCGAGTTTAATCATGTCGTCTTGTGCGAGGTTGAACGCATCCTGAATAATTAAGTCAGGTTTTGCTTTCACCTTTTCCACGAAAAGACGAGCACAAGCTTTCACTGCACCTTCTGTCCATTTTTGGATATTAGACATGGTTGTATCTCCTTTTAGTTAAAATTTAAGAAAGTCTCAATTCACGCTCGTAATAGGTAATAGAAGTGAAACGTATTACGAGTATAAACAAAAACAAAGAATAAAAGGAGGGAGTAATTCCCTCCTTTTATAACGTCTTATCTTAGACGTTGCCGTAACCCAGCTTGCGCCAGCGCTCGATGATCGAGTTTTCGAGCAAGTCATGCAACTTGTCCGAGTCGTTCAGATGAGCCGATGAGAACATCGTCAGTTTGTTGCTATCGTTGGCACCGATATTTGCGACGGCGTATACAGCAGCAGCAGAGACGGTGTTCTCGTCCAACTTTAGGAAATGGTGCTGGATAAATTTGCCGTCCTTGTTCGCCATCGTGATGGTGAAGCCAGGGTTCTTGAATTCAGAACTGCTCTTGACCGGGTCATCCATGTTGATGATGGTTGTGACGCCCACGTAGTTCCCCTTGTGAGGATCTGGCTTTGGCAAGTACGAAGTCACAATCTTTTCCAGCGACGACATCAGGCGCTCGCGGAAGCGACGAGCGTTTTCTTGCTTGCCTTGGTTGTCATGCCTCACTGGTGTAGCAAAGAACAACTTGACTGCCGCTGCGAGACTTGCGATCTTGGGATCAGTGATGACGTCGTTATCGCCGTTGATGGCGTTGACAACTTCCAGCGTGATGTTATTTGCTTCGAACTGCATCATCTCACGACCATTCGGCCAAGATAACGTGATCATGCCTGTGATGTAGGCGCGAATATGTTCGATGTCTTCTTTGGCGATGACGTATTTGATTGCTGGGAACAAATCCATGGTGATTCCTCTTTTTTACTGGTCTAGGACTGGTTATGTCCTGTTAGTGATATGTGTCTTCAAATTTTTTAATAGGGGAGTAGGGGAGTCCTAGGACTCCCCTACTTTCTTACGCCGTTACTTCTCTGCACTTGCCTTTGACTGCTTCAAAGATAACGTCATCGTCGGGACCTAGGAAAAGGAAACCCGCGTGATAATCACTCGAGTGATCTTCCCATGCACTGTGCGCTTCTTCCATCGAAATGGAATAACCGCGCACGGCACATATCTCGACAATACGACCAGCGTCTTCCAAGTCCACATCCGAAAGACATGCGGGCTCGTGATACGCTAAACGCTTCTTCAGATCAGCCACCGTTGCTGGCCTTCAGCAGGCTGACCACGTCACGACCACCAGTGGTGATGGTTCCGAGGTAAGTTGCCAGACCGGTGTTGAAGTTCACTTCAATGTACAAGACATTGCTGTTGGCAGTGTTGGTCACGGTCGCGTAAGCGCGATCGCTGAACATCTGGAAGCCGCTGGGAATGTAGCCCAGTGTGTCCAGATTCACCTTCACCAGATTGCCAGAGCTCAGATCTTGACGGATGAAGTTATTCATCGGCGCAGTCACGCAGTAAGCAAAGCCGGCCGAAACACGCGAGTACTTCGGCGAGACGCTCATCGGCGTGATCATTTCCAACACGTCACCAGCGTACGGCAAGTCCCACTTGTAGGTGGTAGGTGCCGCATAGATCGAGCTTTGCTGGGCCTTGGAGTAGTCCCAGTAGTTGCAGCGATCACCACCGATCACAGTGCCGCTGCGACCAGCGAAGCGAGTCATCGACTGCGGAGCTTGCACGTTCTTAGCCCAAGGCGCGGAGACGCCGTTGACCACGTCGACCACGGAGTTCGTGCCGTTTTGATAGGCAATGAATTCCTTGGCATCGCTCAGGACAATGCTGGTCGTGCAAGGCGTGCCGACGTTCTGGTTTGCATCGCGGATGATCTTGAAGGCGGTGTCACCCTTCTTGTAAATCATCAGGCCAGCGAACTGGCTTGCGTTGCCCACCAGATAGGTGCCGTCATAGGCCAGTTGGCCGCTGAAGTTGCCGGCCTTGCTGCACACAGGTTGCGTTGTCGCAGTCAGGTCAACACGTGCCACGCCGCCCTTGTTGTCGATCTGCAGTTCGCGAACCAGACCAGTGCTCTTGCTCAGATAGATCGCGTTGGACGAGGTGTTGAAACCTTCATCGCCCGCAGGGATCATGTCCGAGATGTCGCCGATCACGTCTTGGTTCAGAGCCACAGCTTGGCCGGTGGTGCCAAAGACCACGTAGTCGCCGGTGGTGTAGGTCAGGTTGCAGCTGGCGTCCACAGACGTGGGCACCGACATGTTGACCAGGGCATTTTGGTTGCCCATGTCCAACCACCACACGCTGTTGATCTTCACGCCGACGTTGGTGAAGTCGCACTTGACCTTGGATGCATCAGCCGTTGCGAACACAGGCGCCATCGAGCCCAGCTTGCCACCTTGACCCAGCTTGGCAGACAGTTGCTGCGTAGCAGGAATGTTGGCAGGTGGGTAGGCCGGTTGGCACAGAGCCCCGCAGGCTTCAGCGTAGGCATTGCCGACCACGATGGTAGAGCTCTTGTTGAGGAAACGCTCCAGACGGTCCATCATCAAGGCCCCGACCTTTTGAGTGGGAGCCGTGGTGGCCAGAACGTCCTTGGTGCCCAAGCTCAGACCGGTCAGCGAGATGGCTTGTGGTCCAACAGGCGTCACAGGCGCAACAGGATCGGGCGTGTTGGGTGTGGAAGATCCGCCGCCTCCGCCGCCACCGCAAGCGGTGAGGACAATGGCTGCAGCAGCGATCAGAGAAGAATTGAAATGCTTTTTCATGATGATTCCTAGAAGTCGAATTGAATGGAGAAACAAAAGAGAAGGGAGGGTTAGACCCTCCTCTAAGTTTTAATGAGCAGTCAGCGCAGCCAGCTCTTGGGATGCGATGTTACGCAGAGCCGAGATAGCGCCAGTGATGCGGCAAAGACGCACGGTGCGGCCATTGTTCTTGGCTTTGTCCACACCCTTTCTAGCCAGATCTTCGTGAGCGTGCGAAATGAAGCGCACCATCATGAAAACAACGTCTGCGTTGGACGTGTGTTCCACAATCTGGTTTCCAGAGTCATCTGGTTCCAACATCACTAGATCAAACTTGCCGTCAAGAGCCTTGCGCGCACGGTCTTGTTCGCGCTTGAACAGACAGACGACCACGGCCTTGGGTTTCTTAACCGGCTTCACTGCCTCAGGCTTCAGATCCGAAACAATGTTCGGCTTCTTTGCAAAAGGCATGATCGGAACGATATCTACCAGCGCTTTCGCAGCGGGAGTAGGAGTGATATCGATTACCGACTTGGTTTCCACGATGGCAGGAACTGGAGCAGGTGCCGGAGCTGACACGACCGGCGCCGCTGCTGTCGCGTGTTCCAGATAGCTGTTGAGATCAGCCGAGAGCTTTTCGTACTTGATCATCAGTGTCTTGATGACGTCGTCTTGAGACAGCACCAGTTCTTCGAGCTCGCTGATGCGTGCAGACAACTTGCTGTTGTCTGCACTTGACTGACGATGAGCGGACGAATGCTCTTCATGGATGACGCGACTGACCTCAGCCATCTGAGGTTGTGCCTTGGGCTTCTTGGTCTTGATGACGTGAAGCGATTGCGATGGCTGCACAAACACAGTGTGCTGGACTGGCTTGTACAACCGGCCACGAAGGTGCTTCACAGCACCATATTCCACCAGATTGTGGGAAGGCGTCATGCGGTCATTGCCTTGTATGTCACACAGAACCAAGTTACCTTCCGCAGGATCTTCCGCCACCCGCTCGTGACTGGCTTTGACAGCTGTCAGCAAGTGCTCTTGCGTTGACTGGTCATGAGCAGGTGCTTGCGCAGGCATGGCTGTAGCGAAAGACGGTGAGACCATACCCGACTTGATCTTTCTGTTGGAATTGCGACCGCCTTGAGTCTTGCTTTCGCGTATTTCCGTGTATACGTCAAGGTGGTTAGTCTTAAACGCTTCCAGCAGATCGCCGCGCATGTCGGACAGGCCACGCCAAACACGCGTGTTATTTGCCTCAATGTCACCGTCATCGAGCAGTTGTTTTTGCGCGTCGTGCATCAATTGACTTTGCGATGCTGTGCTATCTTCTTTGTACTTATTGACCAGCAGCGCGACGAACTTCTTGCAAATTTCCTTAGACCACATGATCTATCCTCTACCTAGTTAAGAAACAAAATAAGACTGGGAGCGAGTGCTCCCAGTCTATGCCGACATCGGCTCAGAAACGAATGAACACCAGCTCGCAATAGCGACCGTCTTCAGGACCCAGTTCCTTGAAGATGAGTTTGATTCTGGGTGCAGCGATCTCGATATGGTACTCCAGCTCGCCCTTCTCATTCATCGAACGCGAGAGCGTAATAGAAGTACCTGCTGTATTGGCCAGGAAGTCCATCTTGGCCGCTTCGACCAAGGGGTATTCCATATCTGCCAATGTTAGCAAATGCCCGCAGATTTGCGCACAGATGCTTTCCAGCTCCAAATCGCAATCCAACGTCACCCGGCCCAGCATGTTGTACGTGCTGAACGTCAGGTACTTCGGCCCTGCAGCAATGCTCAGACTGGGATGTTCACCCAAGTATCGGAGCAACTTCTTCAACTCGACCACACATTCAAAGTGCGGTGTAATGATTTCAACAGCCATGACGGCCTCCTTTTCTTGACAACAATGTCAATAGATTAATTTTGCCTTTGCAAGAACTGAACAAGCGCTTGCTTGATCTTTTCAGACGGAGCGTAATTACTCAGTTCTCGCGTAGGTGCCCAAAGTTTGCGTGCTGTGACGTCAGCAAGCTTCATGATCTCATCCAACACTTCTTGCTTTTTATCGCCAAGAATCAAGCAACGAGCTTCGGCTTCTCGCTGCAGACTATCCAAGTAGAAGTAGGACGAAATCTTCACTCCCCGGCGCTGTTCGGAAATATGCGCCAGGAAGTAAAGAAGCAGCGGCACCATCAACTGTATCGCAATCAACGTGACCTCGCTATTGCTAGCGGTTTGCGGCAATTTTCGTGCAGCATCACGAGCGATAGCGTAGTCGGTGGAGCTGAAGATATTTTTGTTGGACATCTTGCTGCTTAGGCGTAGTAGTTGCTGAGCTTCGAAGGTCGTTCAGAATTCACGCGCTCAACAAAGCAACTGACTGCTCTGTCCAATTGCCACAGTGGATAACTTTGAACGGTGTACAGCACTTCCCAGTAGACCTTTTCACGGCTTGCCGACATAAACAACGGCTCGGTACTTTTACGATGAATTTCTTCACCAAAAGCAACTTGCAACGTGTTCGGGATACCGTTGGTGTGGTACTGATCGTCAACGTAGCGCAGCGTCAAACACGTTTTGTTCTTGAAGAAGTACGCAAACCTGATCTTTGTCAAGTCTTGCGTAAAACCGAATTCTTCAAGCCAATCGCTGATGCGCTTGACCGTGATCTCGTCTGGACGAATGTGAGTCAGCTGCAAGGTGTTTCCCTCACTTTGCACGTTAGCCTCACCTTCGTAGATCTCGATCCGCACCGTACCTGTCTTCACACCGGCGACTTCCGCATTCTTGACTGACATGACTGAACTCCTAATGAATGTTGACGATGTGCGGCGAGCGCCGCGCCATGGTCTTGCACGGGCTCATTTCCAGGATTTTGAGCTTGTGCATTGTGACACAAATGCGAACGAAGTCATCTTCGTCGCGCCAGTCCAAACCGTACAGTTTGAAGTGGAACATAATGGCCATACTGTTCTTGATATCTTTGGCCTTGGTGAAGTTTTCAGGAAAGAGCTTTCGAAGCTTCACCTCGTTAGAGATGATTGCTTCTTCCAGCTCTGTATCCGTCATATCAGCAACCAGCTTAGTCATGTCAGTGCATCCGAAGAGTTTCAGAACGACGCAGCTCACTTGCGGTGACAACAGGCTTCTCGACAAGTTTCTTGTTCTTCTGCTTGTTGGGCAACTTGTCGTTCCACAATGTTTCCATCGTACCCTTAGCTGTGAGGCGGATGGTGCCGCACTGATAGCCGTTGATGCGCAGGGTGAATTCGATCAGGTCACCCACCGCGCCTTCTTCGACCAAGAACTCACTGCAACGACGAATTGCAGTTGCAATGCGAGCATAGCGACGAATCCACACCACAGTGCGGACTTTGCTGCGACCTTCGAAACGGTGCAGATGGGCTTCGATATTGAACTTTGCCATTTGGGTCATCCCTTTTGTTTGTTCATTTTCAACTGAACTTCATCGATTTGAGCACGCGTCAGAACCACAGCCATTTCGGGCGGCGGATCATAACTGGAAGCGATTTTGTCAGCCACTTCCTTGTCATCAATGAAGCACTTGCATGCGACCGCATGGTCGTAGTCCGTACCGTTTGGAATATGCCAGTACGAAATGGCGTAGGCTTGACCCTGGTCATCCACGGTCCCGCCTGCCAGGAGGATTTCTTGCGTGATAGTCACGACTGCTCCTAAGAGAAGTTATTGAACTGGGCGCTCATACCCCCAGAATAGCACGTTGCTTTTGCAGCCACGTGTTGCGAGAAACTTGCGATTCGTAAATGCACACGGCGTTGTTAGTGCATGCATTGTTGATTTGAGTTTCCCACTGGATTTGATTTTCAACAAATCCTTTCATTTGCGCAGAGTCAGCACCCTTTGCAGAACGAATCTTACTAACGTGATTGCGCATCAAGTCGCTTTGCGCATTGATGGCTTGTTGGTAGCACGTGTTCAGCGAACGCTGGTCACGATACTTGTTGCAATAGCTGTTGCCCGAAGCAAAAGCACTCATGGAGAGAACCATCAAAAAGATGGCAGTGATGATCTTGTTCATGATTGATAACCCTTCAAAGATTTCGCGCCGGTCATATTGGCGTGCATGTTTGTTAACTCGTGCGTCAGAATGCGAGTAAAAGGCAGTAACGCCTCTATTCAGTTGGTTTGTACAAATGGTCTTCTTTGAAAACCATCAGCTCCAGAAGTGTGGAGTACACGACAACGTCGACTTGCTTGTCATTGCGTTCGTTGTACTTCTTGACCAATTTGACATACGTCGAAGGAGCAAGTGTCGGGTCACTGAGTTGGCAGTACACGGCAGTCGTCAGCTCACTCTTTTGGGAGTACAAGAAATCACTGAAACCGACTTGCACGTCCATCATCTTACCAACGATGACGTTGGAGATGACAGTTGCTTTTTCGGCCAGTTTGCTGTGTGTGATAGACATTGAATTTCTCCGAAGATAATAAGTTAGTGATAGGTAAATCTGCAAAAACAAACTTACCTATCACCCACTTAAGTGGGTGATAGGGTTGATTCTTACTTGGGAGCGGCCAAGTTGTAGGCGTTTTCCCACATCTCGCCGCGTGCTTTGTACGCATTGAGTTTTTCTTGAACGGCGTTACCGCGTTCCCAGACTTTGAGATCGTCCGAATAGCCGTAATGCCAGTCATGGCCGGCGAGCATGGTCAAGAAGTCGAGGAACTCGGGATCCAGGGAATCCAAGTACTTGTCAATCAACTTGTCCGTACGTGTTGGCTCCAACAGCCGGTCAGCGTGCTGGCGACCGCGTTCCATGAGAACTTGCATATAGGTGTCACCACCCGCCCACGCAATGGGGAACAAAAAGTTGGCTTCGTAATCTTGCGCTCGGACGTAGCGCTCCATATCGCGAGGTTCCAAAGGTTCTTTGAAGTTCGCGATCTCGTAACTGAAGTGATGACTGCGTACGTGACTGCGGAAATCATCCAGGGACATCAGTTCGTTTTGCTTGTAGCGCATGCTACCTCCTGATATTCTCCGCACCTACATAGGTACGGAGGCTCGTGTAAAAATGGTTGTTAGATGACGGTGAAGTTGGCGACAGCGTCTTCAGCCTTCTTCACGTCTTCCTTGGCGCTATCCAGGCCTTCCATCATGCAATCCAAACGCATTTTTGCCAAGGCAAGGTTGGCGAACTCGCCTCGGGCCAAAGCTTCTTGAACCTTTTCCACACCGCCGTTGGCTTGGACGAAATTGTGGATGTTGGCTTCGAGAGTACGGACGGCGGCATCGACATTTTCCAAAACGACCTTGCCGCGCTGAAGAAGGATAATTGCTTCGCCGAACTTATCGGCTTGTTCCGTAGCCTTGGCTTGAAGACCCTGGCGCAGAGTTTCCACATTCAGTTTGTTGGCTGCTGTGTTCATGATTTGTTTTTCCTAAAAAAGAAGTTAATGGGATTCGCTCTGACATGATGTCAGTACTTGCGACGAAACTTGGGTTTGGGTTGAAAGACGTTGTCGGTGTTCCAGGCCACAACTGGTGTGGAAGGGATATCAATATCCTTCATGAGATGGATGATGACTTTACCATTGCTGTAAATAAAAGCGGGCTCGGTCTTCATCTCATAAAGTGCAATATCTTCGGCTGTCTCAGCATAGATGCAAATCAGCACCATTAAACCAGCCGACTCGTCATTAATGTAGAAAAACCAACACTTACCCTCGCTGTTCTCGGTCTTGCCCACATGGTTGACAGAGTTCAAGTAATCACGTGAACCCGACGCAGTGATGATCAAGGCGATCTGCTCATCGTTCAACGGCTTATGCACCGTCACGTTTTTGAGATGGCCCTTTTCGTTGTAGAGAACTTGGATTTTCATGATTTCAAAGGCTGTCGCCGAAGAGTTTGTACACCTGCGGCGCAATATCAGGGAAACCACCAACGGCCTTGGCCAAATCAACCACATCAGTCTCACTGAGGTTGAAACGTTGCCCAAGTTTTTGGTGACGAAACGCATCAATACGTTTTTGCAAAGTTTGCAAATACATGTTGGTCGCACGCGGGATAGGCGAGCCATCTTCGTTATCGATACGAATGCCGTTGCTGTCAATAACAACAAACGCGCAGTCCTGATCGTGAGCCGGGTTGTTCCACAGCTGAACAAATGCGCCGGTGACATGGTCAACACCAAAAGCGATCGTGCACACTTGACCTACGATTTCTTTACGAGACATGGTAGTACTCCGAAACTTTAAGGGCGAGGTTGGTTGACCTCGCCCTGTGTGTTAGACGCGCTGGATATCAGCCACGCCATTCGTGAACGTGATCAGTTGTGAGAACTTACCCAGGTCAAATCCGGGGATGGCGGACTCCTGATTGTTCCAGGCACGAAGACGCTCGATCAACTCGTTACCGTCGTAGTCGACAGTACCGCCAATCGACCAACGGCTGAGTTCCACTTGACCATCGTCGGTCACGTAGTACGGGTTGATACAACACACCGTATCTTCATTGACCGTCACGAGTTTTTCACCCACGTGGTTATTGAAGACTGCGGCATGAGTGATCGTCTTAATCTTACCGTTATGACCGTCAATGTACTTGCCCTGATTTTGTTCCAGCACATGCAGGACATTGATAACAGAAGCGGACAGGGCGGGAGTTTGTGTGGAAACGTTCATGATGTTCCTTGTGAGGTAATAAAAGGAGGGCACATGCCCTCCTCCCTTTTTCAGATCCTGTCTTCTAACAGGAACTGTCGGATTTCATTACGAAGCGTTTTACTATAACGCAATTCGTAATCATCCGACCACCAGTTTTGTTTGGAGCTGAAAACCTCAACACCGTCGTACAAGACAACAGTGTTGCGACTCTCTTCTCCGCCATAACCGACGGTCTCCACTTGCACCAGCTCAGGGTTGAGATTTGTTCTCAACCACCAAACAGTGGTGTAAATGAAGTCTTCAACGATATTCCATTTCATGTCACTACGAAGATGATAGACGTCATCTTCGGAGAAAGAAATGGTGGAACCGTTGTTTTTCGCTACGTTGGACATGATGTCTCCTAGTAGCGGACAGCAACTGATCAACACGATCAGTGACCCCGCTCATCCTCTTTTGATCCAGCTGGGTCGCGCTGGAGAGGTTTAACAGCCCTGGTTAGGGCTGAGTATCTTGGGAAGCAGCTTGCGCAGCCTCCCGTTCTTCTTCGTCGTAGTTGTCTTGCATCTCCTTCTCGAAGATCTTGGCGTGCTTACGAGCGCATGCTCCGCACATCAGGTAACGATTACCGTCACTGCTGTCAAGCGCTTGACGCAAGTCGTCAACCGGAACTTCTTTCTCACAGTTCTCGCAGAGGTCAGTATCGACTATCATTTCAATGGCTCCTTATTAAGCTGCCTTTGTTTCCAACAAGTTCTTCAAGCGAACGGTCATTTCAATGTTCCATTCACCGTCGATAATGCATTGCTTTGTAGCTTGCAAAAGAGCACAGCCATCCAAGTAGATGACGACCATGCTGTCTTTCACAACCAGTTGTACTGCGTCAACGCGCAACTTAGAGATACGTTGAATGTGACGCAGACGAGCAAACGTACGACCAATGAAGGACATAGCGATCTTGCTTTGTGCCTTCAGTGTCTTATAAACTTTGTTCACTTAAAACTCCTTAATTAGTTGAGTTCAAGAGTGATAGCCATACCTACAAAAGCAAGTATGGCTATCGCCCCAGAGGACGATAGTGGTTGCGTTAGTGATAACGCTTGTTGCCCCAGCGCTTGGAGCGAGCCAGACGAACGACTTCCTTAGAAGCCGTAGACACGTCGCGCATCATTTGCGCAAACATGTCTTCTGGTTCGTCTGTTTCCAGGTATTTGCGCAGATGAGCCTCACCCTTAGCAGTGATGACATCTACGACAAACACGCGTTGGATGTGTGCCAGGCGCGCTTTGATCAAGTACTCCAGCTCGGGTGCCAGAGCAGTCTTGGAGGCTTGAGCAATGAACTCAGCCTTGGCCAGGAACTTGATCGCATCTTCGAGAGCAGCTGGCTTGGATGCCAGATACGTCTTGAATTCGTCGTTCTCGACGTCGCGAATGACACTCTTGGCTGCGCCAGGAATGTGTTTGGATGCCTTCTTATCGAAAGCTGCAAGCAAAACGGTGGCGTCCATGTGGGACCCTTTCTTCGTTGGTGGATGGAATTGAAAAGCCCGAAGATCTTCGGGCTACGAATTTACAAAACGAGGAACGAATTGGAATCGTACGCTGTTGTGTATTGACTCACAGGGACAAAACGGTAGTTAACATTTTGTCCCTTGCGTTCTTTACGCTTCTCAGGATCATTCTCAGGTATGAGAAAATGACGGGACTCCTGACCAATCACAACCACCAAGTCTTCAGACTCGTCTTTAGCTTTGCCGTAGCTCATGCTACCTCCCAAGTAACCTGTACCCACATGAGTACAGAGTTGAAAATCAGAACATCTTTGCAGGCTGAATTGCGTCACGCAGTTCTTCGGTCACTTCCACAGACCAAGAGGTGTCGTTGAAGAAGTCGCGCTTGGCCTTCACCAGTTTGCGATGACCAACCACGAGCTCGATCTCGCCTTGGATACTGGTTTCCATTTTGAACTTGCTCGGGTCAGAGCTGTTGGCCTTGATGAAAGTGGCCAGCTTGCTCAGCAAGTCCAGAGTGGTGACGGTGTCAATTGCAGTTTCGATCTTGATCATTTTGGTGACTTTCGTAGTTGTGGAAGTGAAATTTACATCATGAGTCTTCTTGGCAGAACTGCCGATGGCGCACAGGGCAGCCAAGAAGAACAAACCCAGGGCGCTTGAGGGTGCAGATTTTTCAGTCATTTGTTTTCTCCAATTAAAAGATGATTATTAAGTTCGATACTACCTTAACTCATGCTAGGTATATGTGTCTGAAATATTCTAGGATACAGTTTTTGACCAAAAAAAGACATCATAATCAGGGGAGCCAAAGCTCCCCTGATTTTAAGACTATACGGATGAACCACTCCGTATTTGACGACGATCATGCCACCAATAGCAAGGGATCGCTACTGCGAACATGATGCAGAACGTCAGCACACTTAGTACTGCAATTGCGAACGCGCCCAATACCACCAGTGTCGTAGATAACACTTTAGTGGCGAGCTTGTTTAACTTTTTCACCTTATGTCTCCCTTAAGGCTAGATTGTTTTACAGGAGGATTTATCCTCCATACGCATTACTGCCTTACTTCTCGCCGGTAGCTTCTTTGATCAGTTGCTGGAATTGTTCCAGCTTCTTTTTATTTTGCATCCTGAGCCGCAGCGTTTGTTTGTGATCGCGTAATGAAACCACAACAATTGCGAAGATAGGAGCCAACGCAATTGTCCAGACGAGCAACGCCATTAAGTCAGACATACCCTCCCCCTATTTGTCTTAAGGTTGCTCAGCGGCAATATCTTCACGACCAATGATGACACCTTGATCATTGATGGAAGTGGGTTCGAACTGGAAACTACCGCCTTGGCCTTGCGAATTGCCAACACGGAACATGCCTTGCACATCGAACTCATCGCGCTTCAAGCCAGGAGTCATTCTCGTATAAGAGATGTTTCCCTCAAACGAGTCATTATTCTCGATGCTCTTACGAATGTCACCAAGAACATTCATAAGGTTTTCTTTTGTCAGAATTGCCATTTTGTTTATCCTTGTTTTTTGATACTGATCTTTACGCACTCGACGTGAAAGCCATCAATCAGTTCGTAGTAGTAATCTACCAGTACAAGGCGCTTGTTAACGCGAACCTTGTACTGGCAGCAAACGTCTTTGTTTGGCCGAACTGTAATTGCGCCGTTCAAGCCATAGATCAGTTCGTTAAACAAGGCTTGCTGTTTTTCATCCGTGTAAAGGATGCCGATATTAGGCGCGGAATACCTAACATCAAATGGCAAGAGCTTAGCAAACTCACCGCATTTCAGCAGCGGATCAATCGATTCTGGGTTCGACTTGAGATCCGCATAGCGAAACACCCAAGAGACCGTGCTGGGCTGCATGTTGGATTGGTTAACCCATTCCACCATTCGGTGCAGAGCCACAACAATGTCGCTTGCTTCTTTATAGAGCAGTTTGTATTTCCGCAGGTCGAGCATGGTTAGTAGCTGAACTTCACGAATTCGGGGTTGATGACACGGCGGATTTGGTATTCGGCCTGGACGTTCCACGCATCAGTACCGTTGGGCTTGCGAGCGATCAGCAAGACGTCGGTGTTGTGCTTGATGCGCAGCTCTTGAGCGGCCATTTCCAAGCGAATAGCACCGGGATTGTCCACACCCAATTGCAGCATCTGGAAGACGCGTGAGATCAGAGTGAAAGATTCGACTGTGGACAGATTGAAGCCCAAAGGCTCCAGCTGCAACGAACGAACGTTGTCCTTGAGCAGTTCGCTGGGGGCAGTGATTTGGTTTTCTGGAGTAGACATAGTCTGCCTTTTATTGCTTACCATAAAGGTACTTGGTTGGTTGATTTGTCGCTATCAGTATCTAAGCATACTGTTGAGAGTATGCGTAAAAACTAATTGCCTTTGAATGCGTTTTGTGTAACCATACCCAGACGAAGTTTGGTCGCGCGCACAACGTAGTCTTTATATTGACTATTCTTGTTCTTGAAACGACGCAGAGCTTCTGCTCTGACTTCTATCAATACTTGCTCTACCTCGGTCTCAGATTTACTGGACTGTCTGGCAAGCTTCATAATTGTTTCACTCGTCATAAGTCCTCTCTAAAACGTTGTTAGTTGTAAGTTCCTACCGTCTTCTTTTTAGTTCAGACTGTTAGGGTTGATAAAAGGTTTCGTCGTAAAGTCTTTAACCATGTCATCCATGTTGAGTTTACCGAGCTCAACACGAATGGCGTCAATGTGACCCTTTGCTTCGTCCGACAGCGTAACCTTCATGGCTTTCGCATCGACGTCGACAGCGCAGCTGGACAGTAAAAGTATTGCTTGTTTCGTTAATGGAATGGTGCCTTTGAGAAGACCTGTCACTTGGTCCTGAGTAAGGACCGGAAGTAGGAGACGATCAACGATGGTCGGCACAGGAATGTCTTTGAGTAAAGCATTCAGGTGTTCAAGAACAATATTTGCACGCATAACGAATTCCTTTTTAGATGATTACGTACTCTTCACGCAATTTTACTTGCGTCAATGCGCTTGAGAAGCTCAGCCTCGCGTTGCTGAGTTTCTTTGTGTTGAGCAGCAGCTTCTTTATCCTTGCCTTCGGCAAGAAGTTTGTGCAGCTGACTGCCAGACATTGCGTGCGTTCCTTGGTAGAAGAACGCATTGCGGAACAACTCTGACTTGGTAGCCATTTTTTCCTCTCTAGTTAACCACGACCTCGTTTATTAGGTGAGCGGTAATCTTGGCATTCAAAATTACCACTCACGATGTCTTCAAAGAACGGGCCGAGCGTGAGTTCGATAAACATCATCTCATCACCGTTGGGATGGTGAAGCTTGAATTTATCACGAAGCTTTCCATAGGCATGTTCGTCATTACCGGCAAGTAAGGCATGAAAGGCATCTAGTGCTTTCTCATGCGAAACACCTTCGGCAATAACGACATTCTCGATGCACAAATCAACACATGCGGCATGCACACGGATCTTGGATCGACGCGTGTTGTCCATAGTTGATTGCTTCGTTTTCATAAAGTCAATCAACTTATCTGGACCAACGCGCTTGTGCTTGTAGAGCTTCAAGCGCACGTATAGCGGAAAGACTTTTTTGATGCTAGGTAATTCTGACATCTCACTTCCCTTCAATCACTGGATGTTTGTAACGATTATCCAGCTTCTGTACGGCCGCAATGACTTCAGCGTTCGTGTAGTTGTTTGGATGATTCGCTATTTCAATTGCTTTGTCATACGCAGGGTCGTTATCGATGTTTGCGTATTTACAAAGCAACTGTCGTTCACACAACCGGGTTTCCACGACTTGTTGGAACTTTTCCAAACCAAAAGCCATCACGCCGAAGCCGATTACGAAAACAAGAATTACGCCTACAACTGAGCACGCGATTTTCAGACGCTTTATGAATTGCTTCATTGTTGTCCCTTATGTTTTTTGTATTTTGGTTGGCAGCACTTCACACACAAGCTTTCGAAATAACTCTTCTTGTTCAGCAAGAATCCGTGCATCGAAGTTTTCCTTCAAACCGATCACCAAAACACCAAATTCATCCACGTAAAAGTCAAGCCCTTCCTTCACAATCTGTTCATGGATCAGAGTGAAGTTAAGCATGCTTTTACTTGCCCAAAAACGCACGGTACCAGCAAGTACTTTGCCTTCTTCCTTCATGGCTTTGACTGCGTCAGGCCATGAATTTTGTTTAGCAGCAAAAGCCCAACTTGCACACGGATGAATGATGGGTGGTGTTGGCAAAATGAAGTCTTCGTGAAAGCGATTAGTGCCGTTAAACATTATCGCTTCCTTTCTTCATGCGGTTGCTCATGTTCTTGTCCTTCATCAGTTCGGTATAGAGTTTCAAAGAGAAACCCAACACGATCAAATTACCGACGACAAGCAAGACGTTGACGATGGTAAGTCCGATGTTTAGAGTGGTTATTTCCACATCGCCTCCTACAGTTAGTTTACTTATACACCAGGTCAGTGATATGTAATCAAAAAAGAATAGACTGCATAAAGAGAGGAGCATTGGCTCCTCTCTTTATTTAGAATTTAATTTGCTTCCACTTAAAGAATTTTGCCTTCCAACCAGAATCTGTAAGAATATAACAGACGTCCGGTACTTTATTGGTGAATGTTTGAATCTTACGAACTTTCACGTCGATAGATTCAAACAGTTTAATACAGCCATTCATATCACAGCAATTGTGCGATGGCATGTACAGCATACCTTCCTGTTCAAGAAAGTTATATTCGATACTTTCAACCTGACACATAAGACCAGGGTGATTAAAGCCCCGAAGAGCTTCAGTTTTTTCTTCATTTTCATCAGGGATCCAGTCGTCTTCATTATTCATGATATTTCCAATGTTGATAAAACGTTACGGCATAGGGGGAGGCTAAAAGCCTCCCCCTTTTATTTCAAGTACTTTGGATCCAACATGGTCCCACGGCACTTAGGACTTTCACACAAACACTTGAACTTACTCAGCTCAGTATCTGTGGTGCGCATTCTGTAATCAATGCAAAGCTCTTCACCTTGCTCGATTTTTCTCTTTGCATAAAAACGAATCTGCAGACGATCATTCTCGTCTCGCTCTTCTCGCGCAGCTACATTAGGACTGCACGAGTGATTCATCTTGCGCATCGAGTTGAGCCGGTTGTCGCCATCGATAGTGGAACCATCAGACAGCTGAAAGCAATAGAACCTAACCCCATCATCTTTGATGAGATGCTCTGTGCCTTCTTTGTACCTCTTTCCAAAGTACTGACCAACCAAGACATGACGAGCGATTGGGACGGTTGTGTACAAACCATCAAACCCGTGTTTTGTCTGGCGTACTTCCACTCCCTTAATTGCTCTCATGATTCTTATTGGTTTTGAAACTACAAAAGAATGCTGTCTGAAGCTGCTTCACCTGTCAGGCCCAAGAGCGTAAGTGTACGCGTGCCAGAGAAGACGTTGCCGCCCCCGTTAATGCATATCTTCAGACAGCAACTGGTGCCGGATATCTGGATCGAACAGATGACCTACCGCTTACAAGGCGGTTGCTCTACCACTGAGCTAAGCCGGCTTTATTTTAACACCAAACAATCTTGTCGCATGCGAAACAAAGCACTGTCTTCCCAACACTCTTCGTTGGGGTAGTACAACTTCTCAGCGGCCGCGGCTTCGGTCGGGAAATTCTCGCCGATCGGGCAAAGCACAATGAACTGGCCAGGCTTTGCGAATTTCGCTGCGTCAGCCTCATCCCAATGCAAAGACTCGGCCATCCAATTCTTCTCGTCCACCACCGTGCCAACAGCCCAAATTCGCTTCGGCAAAGGCGCGCCTAACTGGTCTTGAGGTGTTTGTTCCATGATGTTCCTAAGACTTTAACGTGCTCGCCAACAACGCGGATACGGATACCAAGGTATCTGAACAGGTTTTGATTCAGGTTTCGATTCTTCCTTCGTCTTAGGACGATAGGGAGGAATCGCGTACTTGACAACAGGCGCTACCACGTTAGCACCAAACAATCTTACCGCCTTGTACCCAGTAATGGGACTTGCACGGGAGTTGCTGGTTTCCGATGGATGGATGCAAGGTAGGTCCCTCAGGACTTTCCATGTACGTCCAACCACGTTCTTTATCGATGGGAGTCACCGTTTCAATACCGCACCCACAGGCACAGCGATGAATGGCGAGTTCGTACTTCTTGGAAACGTAGAGCTTACCGTCCTGCATCTTCGTGCGTTCCGGCATTGTCACTACTTCTTCAACTGTCAGCTTTTCAATTGTCATTGAAACCTCCATTCACCAGGACCCGAACAATACTCGTGTGCCCTTAGTCTGACTTATCATGCTGTCAAGCGCAGTGTATTTCACCTGCCAGGTTATCCTCACCCGTCTATGAACCTTATCTAGAAAGATTCGCCAGGCCCTGGTGAATGGAACTTCATCTCTATATGGCTGCACCTCTAGGTCGCATCATGGTCTCTGGAGACAGCACTGTGTGCCGAAACGACAACCAAGCGTTACTTCCACAATTAACAAGCATCACCAAATTAACTGGGTTTCTATTCTTTCGACCTTGCGGGATCGATGGTCCCGCTACCAGATGCACCCATATAAAGACGGTGATTTAAGTTAACCGTCTTCCGCTCTTATCTTCCGATGGTTTTAAGACGCAGTATCAGAGCTGCTTGTGCGTCCATGCTGGATTCAAGTTCAGAAATAGCGAGTTCCAAATCACTCGGTGGATGTGGCGAGTGAAGTGTTTTCTGAGCAAGTTCAGAGATTTGTCTCAGCTTAACTATGTTGGCAGAGACAACAGTGTGCTGATCTTGAAGCACCTGTATCTTCTCTTTGAGATCAGGATCGTTACTATCCATTATCTATCTCCAATCAAAAAGAATAGACTCAGTAGTTTCCACCACTTAAGAATTTGGAGATTGTCCAATGAGAAACGCCTAGACGTCTGCCTATTTCGCGCAAGCTTAGCTCAGTCATGTTCTCGTAGATGTAAGCCTGCATCTCCGGAGTTAACACGCTTTGACTATTTTCTTCACCTATCCTTTTTGGAATAAGTCCGCTGCTCGATGCGTGTTGCATATTCTCAAGACCAGTTGACCATTCAAGATTCCTAATAGATGGGTTTTCTTTATTGCCATCCACATGATTGACTTGTGGTTTATCTTCCGGGTTAGGTATGAAAGCCTTTGCTACACATAAATGTAGTTTCATCGCGTAATTTTTACCCTGACGCCCACCTATTTTTGTTACATGCCCAGGATAGCCGTTAAGGGAATTTTCTTTAACGACTTTCATACTACGTTTAGATATCAGATGGCCTTCGCTGCTTATCATGAAATATTCAGACGTAGGACCAGGAACATCTTTAACCTGTATTTCTAACCTAGGATGTGGGATGCCGCTTTTCAAAACCACAGGTCCAGCAGGCGTCATGAGGCCAGTTTCACCAGGCTGTAAGGATCTACCAATGCTTGTTTCAACTTGATATTGGCGAAACGATTTTAATACCTTTGTAACGTCACCATTTTCAAATGTTGTTGTAATTAATGCATAGCTGAATCCGTCGTCATTAACTTCTTCAACAACTACAGATTTGACATTGTGTTCCATAACACCTCCAAAAATAACGGCATAAAGAGAGGTTTTACCCTCTCTTTATGCACTCAAGGCTCCGCATTAGAGAATCGAACTCTACTAACCAGTGATTAACAGTCACGCCCATGCACCTTGCTCGGGTTTTGCGGAATCGTTCTTTACCCAATAGCTCTACCAACTGAGCTATCAGGGAATTGTTCTGTGTGGCGCTACTTGGAATCGAACCAAGCACCTGCCTTTCTGTCGTAGCTAACGCAGCAGCGTAATCGCAGGGACAGATCGGTTGCTCTAGCCATCTGAGCTATAGCGCCTAAACTGGGGACATAATGGAGCAAGAACCTGTGGAGTCAACGACTTTTCAGCTATTGACTTGATCCACGGGTCCTCGCTACATTATTAGTGCTTAGCTAGTAAATTTCTACTGACCACCACTTTGTTTTCCATCACCATAAACCTCTTCGAACAGCACGATGATGTACGCTGCGCCCTTAACGCCTATTTGAAATATTGCCCAGCCCAAGAAAAACAACGGGATGAGCATGTTCAGAACAGGAATGAATCCCCACGTCATGACGACCTTACGAGCTAGTAAGATTTGCGGCGTCACGCTGGTGTGAGGATACGTCCGGATGTGAATATACATCATAATCATGACCATCGCAAGGACGGCCACGTAGACCAGGTAAGCTCCTTCGAGCAAAACACTTGGTCCCAGACGCGTATAGATGACCACGCAGAGATTGACGAAGCTTCGTCCAACCACGAACGTCCACCAAGTAGCTATTGCCATCAAGCCATAGACCAGTAGCGCCTTCCAGAACTTGTTAAACGCTTCTTTTGGTTTCATACAGATCCTTTCTTAGAATTTGTCAAGCTTGGCGATTGCGTACGTCCATTTCTTGTCCCGCAAATCTTCATCACCATGGCACGCCATTGCCTTGTAAGTGGTGAACATATGGGAAGCAATGCCTTCCATATCGCGATTAGGCCATTGCGAAGGAATCATCATCGCTGTTTTCATGGTCTCGTCGCCGCAATTAATGACAAGAACATGAGTGACAACGTCAGAGATGGGATCGAGCTTGAGTTTATTGCGGATCACGCTAGCGTGCTCGAAACTGTAGCTGTACCAGTCTTCTTTCAGCGCATTGAGATAGCGTTCGGACAACGTCTTCACCGTGAGATCATGATTCATCCAGTGGGCATCGGATTGAATCATGAGCCGTAAGTGCTCGATCTGACGTGTCTTGTTCCAGTAGCGACGTTTTTCCCAATGCTTAAAGCGCTCACCCAATCCACCGTTGGTCCAAGCGTAGTTGATTTCAAACCACGTGCTGTCCACACCAAAGTAGATCAGAGCCAGTGCCAGCATTCCTGCTACCGGGTTCTTATCGGTTACCGCAAAGTACACACAGATTGCAGCCACCGCCAGCATGATGATGCCTGCAATCCCGATACCAGAGAAGATTCTTTTCTTCACGATCAGTCCTTCATGTCGACGATGTCAAAAGTAATGATGTTCAGGCTACCAGGCTGAGGCTGGAGCTTGCCGTCAACGCTTTCCAATTGCAGCATTGCTCGCATGCGGAACTCAGGTTTCTTACCTGCTTTTATCTGACCAACCAAGGCGCCGCCAAAAGCGCCGGTCGGTACGACTTTCCCGCGAACCACACCTTCGTTGTCAATCCACACCTGACTGATCTCGTGACTAACGTATTGCTCGTCAATCCGAGTGAGGCGGTTGGTGATGACGTTTTCCAGCGCCGAGGCTTTATCCTCGGGTTTGCCGAACTCGCCTTTCAGCGCTCCGGCGTTAATTCGAGGCTGGACGGAGAACAAGGCCTTTGCAACTTCTATGCGAGGATAGTAGCGATTGGAATTTTCGTACCAGTAGTCTGCACGGTGCAGTTCCACATTGTTCAAATGCTGAGCGAGAAATGTCGCGTCCTTAATCTCGCGTTTGAGCTCGCCATCCACAAGCCGAAGTTCTTCGTACGTGTACACACCCGAATCTCGCGGATCAGGCGATCTGTAAATACGAACCATCGGCTCACTGTTATCCGCCACGATGTCGTCAAGAACGATGCGTGACAGAGCCGTATCGCCTTCTCCCGTGACAACTGCTTTAGGAAACTCATCAAACACCCGTTTGAGAGCCTTAGAAACCGTATCGTAACCGACGAACAACGGATGGACGTTTCCGTTGATCAACACACGGACAGTGTTTGCTTCGGTAACGTACAGGCTCAAACGGACGTCAAGGTAGCCGTCGCTATTTGCTTCGATCTTCATTATGTTTCTCCTGTTTATACAAAAAAGAAAAGGAGGCCGAAGCCTCCTCTTATTCCGTCAGTTCTTTCATTGCTCGCCTCAGGTTGCCAAAAGCGAAGGAAGGTTTAGCTCGATGGGACGACGCATCGCTGCGCGAGCAGATGCCCACAGCAGACAAACGATGACCACATCATCGCTTTGGAACTGCTCTTTGGCTGCGATAAGAATGTCCATCACCGCGACAGCGGCTTCGTAGTTCTTACCTAGACCTCGAGCGTATTCTCGTGTTTTCACCATCTGGTCCGGAGGTGCCTGCAAAGCAGACATCAGCAGGAACACTACTTCGCTCTTCATGGCAATCGACGACATGTACAGCTGCTTGTTAGCGCTGCTCACCGACATTTCTTTTCCATTGACGGTAAAGATACGACGGTCGTCGTCTGTGAAACGTTCTTCTGCCACGACTTACTTCTTCTTGGGAGTGGGCGAAGCGGCTTGAGCATTGGGCAGCTCGTACCAAAAGCGCGGATCACCACGGTCTTCGGAGTTCACATCTTGCCAGGCAGGATGTGTGCCATCAGCGTCTTGGATCTTGGGCAACTGCTTGTAGAAGCAAGCGCGCAGAGCAGCCAGCTTTGCCAGTTGCTCAGGATCACGGAAAACACGAGTGACAAACAAAGCACGCGATGCCAGTGTGTCGACAGCACGACCACCGTTCAGGTTTGCGTATTCCACCTTGACAGCAGAGTACACGCCTTGGGTGTCGGAGTTGCCGCGCAGAGGGATCAGTTTGAAGTTGCCCTTGACGGCCTTGACAGCGTCGGATTGCAAACCAGCAGAGATCAACACGCCGTCAACCTTACCGGCAGTCAGAGCCGCCAGAAGGAGACTGGTGCTTTCATAGCTGTCATCGATCTTCCACTGATACTTCATCATGTCGCTCAGAATGCGAGCGGTCACAGCAGAACCACCCACAGCGCCGATGGTGCGGTTCTTGAAGTCTTCAGCGTTGTTGTAAGCAACATCAGCGCCACCCAGCTTGGTAAAGCCCAGGTTGACGCCGCCTTCCTTCTTCACGTCAGCACGTGCGATCAGGTGAGCCGCTTCGTTGTGCAGCGTGAACAGCGTCTTCAGGTTCGACACCGAACTGGCGTTGTCGAAACGCGCAGCAGCCATCACGTCAAACGGGATCAGCGCGGCCTTCACGCTATTGCCCTTGATCGACGCCAGGTTGGCCGTGCCGCCCTTGGACTGGACTTCTTCGAGCTTCATATTGTCGTCGCTGCAACGCTCGCTCAAGGTGCCGAGCATGTTGGAGTACACGCTGCCATTCTTGGCACCGCCACCACCGCCGACCTTGAAGACTTCTTGCGCTTGGATAGACACGGACAGCATGAGAGCTGCGACCATCAGAAACAGACGATTCGTTTTCACAGATGTTTTCCTTTATAAGGTTTGGTTGAGGTTGTACTTCTTACTTGCCCATGCCGCTGTAGCCGCCGCTGGTTTGTTCAGCAGGCACAGCGGTCTCGGCATCCGCGCCGCTTGTGAGCAAATAGTTCATGCCGACGAGGAAAGCGACCAAGGCAAGGCCGCCGAGGATGTAGTACTTCTTCATTGCTTGACCTGCTCTTTCTGGGTGACAGGGATTTCAAGGGTTTCGGTGGGAGACATCGTGATCTGATGCATCGTCACGCCGGAGATGGCCGCTTTTGTGCGGCTGTTATACAGGCTCTGCTCAATCTGAGCACGACGGCGTGCAACCGATTCGCGCACGGCAGTGAGCGACGCGTCGTTGCGGATGCGATCCGTGAATTCCTTGCGCTGAATGCCAGCCATCTTGGAGTTGAGAGAATCGCGTTTGAGACCCAAGTTCCAGTCAGTCTCCAGCGCGGTGATCAGACGTTCCCAGCGAGTCTGTTCGACCTTCCACAAGGAGATCTCGGAGCGTTGCAGTTCCAAGTCTTCGCGCATCATAGCGACTTCAGCTTTGCGATCAGCATAGCTTTCAGCAGTCATGTTGTTGATGCCGGCATTGACTTCAGCCTCGTACTGATGGATGCCAGTGTTCCAATCAGCAACGGCGTCTTCGGCCGCTTTGATGCGAACGTCTTCTTTGTTCCACAACGCCCACTGGGTTTGGATGGGATTGTCCGCTGCGATCTTTTGGATCAGAGCGATCTGCTTGACTTCCAGCCAGTTCCAGAAAGGACGCGCGCCGAAGAACGGGATGGCCGCCATTACGCTTGCCAAGATCAGACCGCCCAGACCCATGGTAGCACCCCACATGGCCCAGGCGATCCAGTAGCCACCGCCACCCAACACAAAGGCACCGATCAAGCCGGTAACGATCATGTTGCGTTTCATCTTGTCTTTGAGACGAGTTGTCATCTCTTCGACGTCAAAACCCTTTTGCTTTTCAGACATTTTCAATTGCCCTATTGGTTGATTAACTCAAAAGAAGTAGGTGTTCTAGGAAATTTTGGCAGTGTTTAATTCTTAGGTGACCGTGAAGGTGCCATGAACATACAGTGCCACTACGGAGATACTGGAGATCTCGTCATCTGTTCCAAACATTTCACTCAACTTAAACAAGTGAGAAGTATGGACTATGTTTGCGAACTCCGCGCTAAACACGCCGGCGCTTGGCTGAAATCCTAAGAACGCCGATAACAAGAAATACTTGTCACGGAACTTGAATGTTTTATCGAAATGAGGTCCTTGTTTTTCTTGGTCAACACCGACCAAGAAAACCTTTCCGACTTCATCACCACTCAAGCGCGCCGTGAATTGAATCTTCCTACCTTGTTTGGTAAGCAGTTCCAACTCAATGGCGTTTACACAAATATCTTCGTTGTAGTTGATGGTGCCGACGACATTGTGATGTGGCGCCAACTTCTTGTGATCGAAGACGATAGTGTTTGGAGGTTCACCAGAGACGTCCAGCTTGTACTCGTAATTACGAATGGTTGAAGAACCCAGCTCGATCACGTTCGATGTTGCGGGTTCAACTTCTTGCGCCTGGCCGGAGAGGCGCGACACTTCAGCTTGGAACTCGTCGAGGACTTTTGTCAGGCAAGTTTTGTCGCCTGTCAAGTCTTCGACTGTCGAGCCGCTCAGCGCAAGGATTTCACGAAGGGCTGGACCGCCGCTCACGACTGCTTGCAGCAGCTCAAACAGAGGCTTGTAGCTGAGCGTGACTTTGACGTCATCGATCTTTTCTGTTTCACTCATTTTCTTTTGCTCCTGAACTTAAGTGTATTGTTGCACGTAATGGTTGCCGACAATGATGTTGCTGTGAATGTTGTCAACAGTGAAGTAACCTTCAGGTTCTTGTTGAGGCAGTTTAAAACCTAGCTTCTTTCCGAACTTTGGGTTGTACTCGTTGACAAGACGTCGAACACCGTCGTCGTTTGTTTTGTTGAACCAATTGGCCTTATCCAACACGTCTTCCTCGTCACCGGTTTTGATGTAGAGGGCAACAGCTAGAATCTGGTCAAGAACCGGCGTGTCCTTCAAGTAGACACACAGGTTAGCCACATGCACATCGTCTTTGGTCAGGAGCTCCAGGCTATAAGGCGTGGAGTATCCCGGAGAGATGGTTCTCTCGATGATGCTTTGGTGACCACGCTTGAGTACAAACTTGAAGATGCTGTTCGGATTATCGATGACGATCTCGTCGCCACCAATGAAGATCCGAATCTCATCACCGAAGCCCATGTTGTCCACCAGCTTGAGCGCTTTCTTGATTGCACTTCTGGCCTTGTAGACACTGGATCTTCGATCACGCTGGTACTTACGTTTTCTTCTATCAAGTTCTTCTTGCGAAGGTTGACAGTTGTTAACGTTGATCCAATTACCAGTACCGGAAATAAACCACCGCGTATCAGTAGACACGGTGTTGTACGTAATACTGGTCGTACCGTTTGTTGGGATGATGATTTCGGACGTTGTTGCGGCTATCGATCGTATCGGCTGAATCACCGACAAAGAACCAGCATTAGACGGAACCCAAATCCAACTACCGTCGCGAGGACCTATCGTGACAAATTCAGTGCACGTAGTAGCAATTGGTAGGGTACCTGTCGTGATGATTCCTGTTCTTGGGATCTCTGGAACAATCAACTCACCTGTCAGTTCCGTTGTCATCCGCCTGCAAGGGCACGGGTCGCAATAAGGCGATCGCCCTTCTTGACTTCATCAGCATCGCGAATGCGGCGCTCAGCTTGGAACTCGCGCTTGACCTCATCCTTGCGCTTTGCAAGACCTGCGCTGCCTGCGTCCACATTGCGCGCGATGTCAGCATCATCCATCAGCTTGACGATCTTCTCGAAGTCCTTGTCCTTGATGATCAAGTTTTCGATGGTATCCACGCCCTTCTTACCCAGCTTGCGCTTGTAAGAGATATTGGTCATGGGCAAACGACGCGTCGTGAAGAAGACGTAGTTCTCAGCCATCTTCTTGCGGATGAGGTCTTTCATCGCTGCATCGTTTTCAGGCGACCACGTTATCGTGATATCGCCAGTCATCGAGAGGAAGGTAATCCCAACATGATCGTCAGGAACTTGTTGGTTGGTTGTGTTATCGTACATTTGAACTTCTCGCTGCAAGAAATCATTCATGGTTGTAAACCTCCGTATTAGCTAGGGAGGTGATATGTGACCAAAAAAGAATAGACTGTAATTGAGGAGGGCATTTGCCCTCCTCAATTTAAAACGCTGCTTGACAGATTTTCATTTTGTCAACCATAAAGCTCAACAAATGCATGCCCTTGCCTTCATTGCGCGGTACAGAAACGACGTAGGTAATCAAGGGGTCAGTAACGTCTTCTGGCACAATCGTAATGCTGATATCCTTGAAACTATCGTTAATGATTTTCTCGGCAAAGGAAACGTCCTTGAACGGAGAAACAGCTTCAGGATGACGAGAAGTCATTGTGCGAAGATAATTGCGATGAGCTACGCGATAAATGTAGCTCAACATGTCTGCGTGCTCTACTGCATCAATGCCGGCGTTAGCGACGAAGACCATGCAGGCATCCATAAAGCGATGGTACGCATCGATGCCTTCATTATATTTCTGACGATGCAAGACACCGGCTACAACTTGACCCGGAGCGCATTCGTTGCAGTCGGCGACTGAGCCATAGCACATGAGAATATCCTCAATCAGCTGAACAAATGGCATCATGTCTTTGGTTACGATTTTGTTAGTTGTGCTCATCTTCAATCCTTTTTATTAATGGTAATTATTCAGTGCAGTACTTCTTGAGAAGCGCCGATCAGGTGGACTTTCACACCGTGTTCAGCAGCTACGCTTTTCACAAGTGAGTTCAAAGCCATACCCATCATTGCGTTGCGCTCTTCTTCAGAAGCGTTCTTGAAGCTCAGACGCACTTCTTCAGGCCACAACAACTTAGGGTTACAGCACGAGAAGTCAGGCGTGCACTCACCACCTTCCATCTTCTCGCGATACAAGACCTTGTCTTCTTTGTCACAGACGCTGTACCAGCGATTGTTGTTGTGGATAGGATTGCCCTTCACCCACTCTTCCAATTGCTGGTCTGGTGTCATTTCGTTTTCTTCGAGCATGACTTATCCTTTTTTGCGAACTTAGCCTTACTACCATTCACGTAATGGGCTTTTTGCTGACAATAGAGACTCACAGCACTGCGAGACATACGGCCAAGAATAGCGTTGGCTTCACACTCGAACTCATCACGGGCGCTACCCAGATCAGAGAACGTGCGCGTTTCCATGCTTTGCCCGCTGCCGATGAGAACGTAGAACTCACGTTCATTATCCTTAGCGTGCAAGCGAACACGATATCCTGCGTACGCGAAGTCCCCCAGGTCGAGTAATCCCGTACAAGGGATCTCTTCTTCAGACGGACGGTTTATCGTCTTTGGCATCTTCAGCTCCTGGTGCGGCCGCACGAATGATATCAGCAGCACGTTCAACAATGTCTTTGCGCGACTCGTACTCGCAGTTCCGTAAGACTTTGCCAACGCCCGAGTTATCGGTTGTCAGGTCTTCCATGATTCCACGTGCTGCAGCATGCGCCCAGTCCACAGCTGGAACTATTTCATCCTGACCATCAGGTTGATCGTAAGGAAGAAAAGCAGCCTGTTCCAACTTTTTCTTGGCCGCGAGGAGTCTTACTTGCTGATGTTTCCAGTGAACTTGCACTGGTTTGATTTGTTTTTCGCTCACGATGTCTCCCTAGCCGTGACGGTCGATGATCTTCTTCTTCAGACCTTCGTAAGTCGGGTCGAGCAAGAAGGCGGTATCCGGTTGATCTTTCTTGGTTGTGTTCTGGGTCTCGAAGAAGATACGATCACCCTTCTTACCAGCGATGTCTTTGGCAAGCGGTGGCGTATCTGTTGCCAAACGTGTGATCAGGCCGATGAAGTGGTACTGATTGTCCGTACCCAATTTGCTGACCAGAACAGATCCTGGGGCTTTCTTGGAATTGAACTTAAGTGTTGGTTGCGTGTTCATCACTATCTCCTTTTTTACAGAATAAAAAGAAGAGGTGGTTAGCCTCTTCTCTTAGGGGTGGTTCAAGCTACGCCTAACAAGTTTCCCGAGCCAGGTACTACGTGTCGGGTTAACAAAGGGCCAGAGGTATAAACGAGGTCGTACATGCCGCCTTGAATGCGGACAGGAACCATTGGCATGGGCTTCATCACAAGCCTTTCTTGCTTGTGTTCATTCGCATAATCAATGTATTCCTGCAGAGCTTTTGGTATTGAATAAGCGCTCGGAAGTAATCTCACCATGGCAGGGAAAAAGAATACACTATCACAAAATCACTGCTATGGTTTTTAACTACTCACCAGAAGCTGTATTCCCAATCAGCCACGTATTTCGCACGGAGTTGAGGCTCGTATTCCGGGTTGCCCAGGAAACGTTTGATCTCCAACTCGTTCGAGTAACGCAGCTTGCGCTCTTCCATGTTGCGGTAGTAGTGGTTGGGAGTCCAGGCATTGTTGTGCTTGGCCTCACCGTGAATCTCCCAGTACCGCTGGTTGCGCTCTTGTTCCGTCATCGGACGGTAGGTAGGGCACCCACCGTGACCACGCTCCATCTCGTGAAGGAAATAGTCACAGGTAGTGTAGAAACCGCCGGACTTAAAGCCGCCGTATTTAGAGGGACGGCAAGTCTTTTCGTAAGTCTTGCGACGGATGGTTCTGCTCATTGATTTCTCCTTGAAGTCGACATCGACTTAAAAGAGTGGAGCAGAAGTGTTGTTCTTTGTATTTCATGTCAGTCCTATTTGAGAAGCTTTGTTTGCTTTTGAATTTCCAGAGCGAACTTTCTGAACTCGTCTTCGTTACCAAAGACAATGTATTCGCCACGGGTCACATGATGTTGAACACCGGCATCTGTCATGGCTTGCACGATCTTGTCCATCGGCAATTCCTTCACAGGAATATCCGTTGGAATGAGAACGCTGGTCTCGATTTTTTGCAGAGCATCTTTACTGAGATTGTGGTCGCGATACGCACTGCGGATACCGCCACCATCTATTTGATCCCAGCAGACCGGTGTGACTTGGTTGTCTGGCACCGTCACGACTGTCAGACCTGGAGATACTTCATTCACGGTGGTGGCTGCCATGAGTTCGTTATTTCCAACAAGCTCTTCATACTTGCTGGAAGTAATGTGGAGCCTGTTGGACTTCACGCCGGAACGAACTGCTGCTAGCACAATGCGTTTTTCCCAACGCTCCGTACTCATCGCCGGCAAAGATGCCCATTTGTAGTAAATTTCTAACGGAATGTGCATCCGAAACGGAATCTGAGTCGAAGCTTTGTCAAAGCCAGAAAGCGGCTCATTGGTGGCCATTACATTACCGTTACCGCCTCTTATGTACTCGCTCAAGACGTAAGTCAAGCCATACGCTTCAAAGCTCTCGCAACGAAGTTCGCCATACTGCTGTAACAATTCAGCGTCACTAAGTTTGAGAACTTCGGCAATGATCTTGTCCACCTCGACGAAATTGGCGGCGTCGTAATAATCAATCTTACTCATGTTCTTTTTCCTATTTTGAGTTCTTGACCAATTTCCATATACAGCTCGTTATGTCGTCTTTCACGAGCTGCTAAGGCGTCGATGCAGGTGAACATGTTTGTGAACATGTCCTTCTCGCGAAGCCCGTTTCCGATAGTGTACGAGATCATCTCAGGCGTGACCTCTGGCAACGGATAGTGTTTTTTGCAGAACTGCGCAAGCGTCATTGGACTTGCGTCAGGCAACTTGAAGGGCTTGTGACTGGATTCTTTCACCGCCTGCATCACGGCAAGTTGGAAGTCAGAGGGATGATGCCTAGCGATCTTACTGGCATCGTTGCGAACCCACATCTCCTGACCTTCGGTTTTACTGCGCAGCCAGCCGTCTTCTTCAAGAGTTTTGGCAGCCATCTCTTGAGCATGAGTCTTCCCAACTTGCATTGAAGACATTGCTGCAAAGAGAGCGAGACTTTGGTAAGGACGTAATGGAAAGCGTGCCATTTTCGTATCTTTCTGAGTTGAGACGAGCTCTAGTACTGACTGTCAAGTTCTGCGATTTCCTCAGCAGTGATTTGAAGAGTCAGAATAGACATGCAGTCCTCAGGACTGATCACACCTGTCCAAAGCTCGCCGTCGGTTGTGACGATTGCGATCTTGTTTTGAAATGTAGTCGTATCAACATTCTTAGTGATACGACCGTAACTGATGAACAAGTTCTGAATGAACTGCTCGTCTTTGAATCTTGCTGTTGGAATCTGAATTTGCTTCAGTTGTTCTTCTTGTCTTGATCTGACGAATTCTGCGAACGTATCTTGGAAGTCCGCTTTCTTGTTTCGTGTCATAAACTCAAACATTTGGTTTCCTCACCCCCGTTTATTGATCTATACTTTTTACTGACGTAATAAAAAAGAGCAGGATATCCTGCTCTTTTCCATCGTTGTTTTATTTTGTCTTTTGCGCTTCGTAATCAACTTTCAAGCGATTCATCAGGTTTTCCATTTGAAACAGATCACGCTGATCGCTTGATGAGTTGAACACAATTTGACGTACTTCCTTTTCGAACATGCCGTGTTGGTTGCAGCACGAGTGATCAGGTAAGCACAGGCCGCGTTCAAAATCCGGTATTTCAACAGTTTGACTGTTGGCTTGTGCACGAGCGCGCAGCTGATGTTGTTTGCTCCACATGAAAGCCAGTGGTATTTTGAAGATAGGAATGTCCGCATTACCTTTGACACGGATGGGATCCATGTCTTCTAGATACGGAACCAACGACTGATGAACAGAGTATCCTTCCACCCAACGCGACAACACGGTGATCCGGTCCAGAGATTCAATTCGCTTGATCAGACGAATGTCTTTCTCAGTGAACCCATCTTTCTTGTATCGCAGCGTCATGTAATCCTGACAGTCTTCCGGTGTGAACTTCAAAGGAGGGCTATCTGGATCAAGCGCAATTGCATAGACACCAATCTGGATGAAACGGAACAAAGCGTATTCCGTATTCGTCGCAGTCTTGTGCCTGGTATGAAAAATCCGAGTCCACCAAGGAACGATCGAGATCAGTTCATCCAATGTATGCATCTTGCTTGCGATGACGCGAATCTCTTTCAACGCGTCATGCAATGGGTTGGTGCACCTGTCGTGAAAATTCAGCTCGGTCGTGTTTGTTCCTACATCCAGTTGATTGCTCAGGCGAAACGACTCTAGTTCTTCTTTGGCCTTCAAGACCAAATTGAACATCTGCCCTCGAGTTTCCTCAATGACTATCGTACTTGTGTTCGTCACAATTCTCTCCAATCACATCTGTTTGAACAGTGGTGCAGATAACGGTTGGTTCCGTTACTCACACTCTCACTTCTTAATCCCTGCTCTAACAGTTCACGGAAGGCTCGTAAGGTCGACCTGGTTTTAATAGGTCGACCTTACACGTTACGCAATCATTTTCAGATATGCGTCTTCATCGATGATAGATGCGCCAGCACTTCGGGCTTTCTCAACCTTGTGCGCTGTTGCATTGTGACCTTCAATCAAGTGCGTAACCTTGGCGGGATTCGAGGAATAAACCCCACCATTATCAAGCACGCTGTCCTTAATTGAGTCTCTCGTAAATCCGTCAAAAGAACCAGTGGCTGTGAATACCTTTCCACTCAGAGCGTGACCCTTTGCGACCTTGGTCTCAAAAGCCATGCCTTGAGCGAGGATATCGTTAACCATGTCTTTGTTCTCCTTGGAGGAGAAGAACTCGACAACGGACTTTGCAGTAGCCGGACCCACGTCGTCGATAGCAATCAAATCTGCATAAGCTGCATTCATGACTGCTTCAAGTGAGCCCAGGCGTTTGATTAGCGTATTTGCTGTCGAAGCACCTACGTGACGGATACCAAGCGCGAACAAGAACTTCCCAGCCGTTGTTCGGGATGCTGCCTGAATAGAGTCAAGGATTTTCTGGCCGATGATCAACCCGAAACCTTGTCCACTCAAAACATCCTGCGTAAGTTTGTAAATATCCGCTGGTGTCACGAGGATACCGGCAGCTACAAGCTTCTCAATCGCACGTTCACCAAAGCCCATGATGTTCATGGCTGGCCGGGAGACATAATGCTCCAGGATGGCTTGACGTTGTGCAATGCAGACTGTTCCGCCTGTGCAGTAATAATCCGATTCGCCTTTGAGACGAACGACTGGACTACCGCAACCTGGGCAAGTCATTGGTATCTTGAAGTTACGTGTAGCTGTAGCGTCACAGTCTTCCGCACGACCGACAATCTCAGGGATTACGTCACCAGCTCGACGCACTGTGACTGTACGTCCCACACGAACGCCTTTACGACGTACTTGGAAGATGTTGCTCAGCGTCACATTGGAAACTGTGGTGCCGCCAACAAAGATCGGTTTAATCTTTGCAACAGGTGTGATCTTTCCAGTGCGACCCACTTGCACCGTGATGTCTTCCACGACGGATTTGGCAGTTTCTGGTGGGAACTTGTGCGCAATAGCCCAGACAGGTTCACGCCCTACGATACCGAGTTTCTTCTGCACTGCCAAGGAGTTAACCTTGTACACTACGCCATCGATGTCAAACGGATACTCGCTACGATCAGCTTGCACTGAATCGTAGAAAGCTTGAAGCTCAGAAGCCGAGCGAGCAACGATGCGTTTATAGTAGACAGCAAAGCCTAGTTGCTCCAACATACTGAGCATCTGCGACTGTGTGGCTGGAACCTTACCGCCACGCGCTGGCTTTAGTTCAACCACGCTGTAAGCGTAGAAGACCAGCTTACGTGCTTTGACCACGTTGGAATTCAACTGACGCATCGTGCCGGCAGCCGCGTTGCGAGGGTTCACAAACAGCTCTTGACCGGCTTCTGCGCGTCTTTCGTTGATCGCGATGAAGTCATCTTTACGCATCATCACTTCACCGCGGACTTCCAAGATTTCCGGAACCGGATACTCGGCCGAAAGCTTGACAAGGTTCTTCGGGATGTGAGGAATCATCAACGCGTTGGCGGTGACGTCTTCACCAACTTCCCCGTTGCCGCGTGTGGCTGCAAACTTGAGAATGCCATTCTCGTACCTGCACGTGATTGCCAAACCATCGAACTTCAGCTCGGCATCATAATCGCTGGCGTACTGAGTTGCTTTCTGAATCTTCTCTAGGAAGTTCTCAATAACGCCGGGGGCAGGAACCTTTGTCGTCAAAGACAACATTGGCCACGTGTGCTTGACTTGCTGAAAGCCTTCAGCAATTGCTCCAATGATTCGTCTTGTGGGCGAGGTTGAACGAATCAGTTGTGGGAACAATTCTTCCAGTTCTTGCAATTCGACAAATGCTGCGTCGTATGCGTGATCTGAAATAACTGGAGCGTCGTGAACATAGTACAGGTTAGCATGATGCTCCAGGTACTGTGTCAGCTCCGGAATACGCTTAACAGCGTAGTCGTGAGTAATCATAGAGCCCTCGAGTTTTGGTGCTAATTTGATCATGTTTTGGATGGAAGCAAGTGTTTGTATTCTTCGCGAACCAAGAGATACTCGCCTAGTTGTAACAGGACGCGCTCTTCTTCAACGAAACGCGGATAGCCGGGATCAAATGGACCGATGGCTTTACACGTTTGACTGGCTTCAATGCCGAGCAAAATACATTCGTCGATAGACATGCCTTCCTGATCCAGCTTAAGTCTGTCAGCAACATGACGCAACTTCATTTCGTTGAAGCGCTTCTTACCGTGTTCTGGACCTGCCAGCACGTCGGTATTTTCGTAAGTGATGAAAGCCATTGGTTGATTCCTTGTTCGATTTATTGACTAATACCAGATCAGTGATATGTAACCAAGATAAAGTCCATTCAAATAAAGGACAAGTGACGTAATAAAGAGCGGGAAGTCCCGCTCTTTATTTATTCAGACTTACTTCTTGGTGGCCAAGACATTGTTGTTGAATTCAATTTCATTTTTCAGAAGCGAATCCACCACCATGCGACTCCAGCCCTCCAGTTCATCCCAGTGATCCGTACGCAGATCACGAAGAGCAATGTAGCCACCGTCTTCGTTGTCGTCTTCCACCGGATAGGCAGTCACGTCGCGAGGCAAGATGCCCATGTACAGCAGGCCCAGATGAACGCGACCAACGTCTTCACTGTGATCAACAATGACGCTCTTGGAATTCACAATTTGGAGTTCCAAATTTGCTGCTTCATTGACATCAGCAACGCGGAAGCCAACTTCTTCACCGATTTCGCGACGAACACACTTGTAGATGGTTTCATCAAACAAGAGATAGGACTCAGTGATGTCGCCGCTGACCTTCTCGCCCTTAGTCGCGTCTTCTTCTTCAACATGACCGCCGTAGCCGATCGAGAGCTTGCCGTGCAGGCGCGCTTCACCCTCGCCCTTGCCTGGCCGACGATACGTTGCCAAGCTGGTGGTCAGGAGACCAGTTTCCTGATCAATCTCGGTGGTAGGGAACAAGATGTACGGGATGAAATGGAGGTAGTTGTGATCTTCCTCCAAATCGGCACGCTTGCGATATTCCAGATGAGGCTGGATGCTTTCCAGAATTGCTTGCGTACTCAGCCCGTGAATACCGTGCTCGAGCTTACCGCCAAGCGCGTGCGTCACGTGGTGTTTCTGCACGCACAGGACAAGGTTTTGATGCTTCATTTGAATTCACCAGAGAAGGTTTGGGTTCCACGCTTCAGAGTGAAGTTGTCTTCGTCCAGGTCGGGATAGACTGCTTCACCAAAGCGGGGCTTGATTTCTTGCAGACGCTTATAGACGTCATGCATGTAGTGACGCAGAGTCTGGTGCACCGTCTTGCCTGTGCGCAGTTCGATCAGATATGCCAGCTGACCAAAGTCACACTCGTACTCCACTGGAACACGACACCCCATAGGGATAGCGTATTGCAGATTCACCCTGGTCGTATAGTTCGTACCAGAGCAGTAGTCTGAGTTGGTTTGTTCGATAGAACGAATTGCTTTAGCAACACGTTCATTGATGCTTTCAGGCAGCTCCTTGGTGTACCAAGGATGCATACCGTGTTCGGCCGTCAGCGTAGGCATCAGACACACACCGTTGCGATGACGATGCAAGTCCCGGAAGGCACCAAAGTCGATCAAGCCGCCGATAGACCAGCGTGAATTGATGTTAGCGATGCGAGGCAGCAGCTCGTGCTTCTTACGCTGACCGACCCAGTTCTCGACGTATCGCTCATCCAAAGACTGACGGTTCTCCAGGATAGCACGCTTCATCATCGGTGGATAGAAGAACAGACCCGAGCCCTTCATGTACGCGAAGCGTTCGCGCAGCACCTCGACACCAGGCGTGGCATCGGGATAGAAGTCCTTCAGGCCTACGAGCACGCGTTCTGCAATGTCGCGCATCTCTTGAGCAGGGTGATGCAACATCGCGCCGAAGTGATCGTTGATCGTATCGAACGTACCTTGGAAGGCCACGTTGGTTGTGCAACCAGCTGGGAGGAGACCGCGACAGATGTCGAAAGCACGAGCCTTGATGGTATTGCTCCAAGTCGTCATGAGCGCATCGACTTTGTCACCCGGCGTCTCAGGAGGAATATTCAGAGGATATTCACGAACCAAGCGTTCGGACACCAATGGCAAAGCATCGATGTAGATCTGACGGAATTCTTCCTGGATAGCAGGAATCATGTCATCCAATTCCCACTTCATCTTTGGCGAGACGAAAGGTTGGTTGGAGAAGTCGATGTAACGCGTCGACGATTCCTGGCCGTTGTACAACGGATGATCTTCAATGGCCTTGGCAGCCAACTGAGACACGCCTTCCAGCCAGATGGTGGTTGTACCCAGTTGACCCACCGACTTGTGACCGTAGTTCACGTAGAACTTCTGCAAGCGGCTGCGCAAAGATTGTTCTTCTTCAGGCGTCGCCGGCAGTCGAGTCAGAATAGACGCGTAGCTACGCGAATACATGGCCAGCAACATTGCCTGCACGTCTGGTGCAAAATGGTCAGTGATGCCGACGTGGATGACAGGGGCTACAACTTGAGTATTCATGCTTGTGGTTCTTTCTTGGATGAAGTAAATTTGCAATTATTTTCTTGACTAATTAGCTGGTCCAGTATCTTGCGCGATGAAACCAATGTGCTGATGACTGCGAAGCGGATTAAAAGCAAAAGCGCTTGGCTCAAGGACGACAATTTGCTCACCGCTTAAGATGCCTCGATCCTTAGCGATGTTGATCATCTTCCTCTTCTTAGCCGTGATCATGTCGGGATTGATCTGGAAATTCAGCAACCCATTTTCCTTGAGTAGCTCCACCACAGCTAAGAGATCGTGAATCTCGTAAATCAGATGCTCTTCGTTGGTAATGCCTTTGTCGGGAACAATGCTGTCAAGACCAAACAAGCTCGTCTTAGCAGCAGCTTGCCCAATCTCGTTACACTCTTCACCGGCCTTCATGAATAGATATTCAGCGTAGTTCATATTGACCTCACTTCTAAAGTATCCTCAAGGTCTGTAATTAATAACCAAAATAAAAGGAGGGCCGGAGCCCTCTCTTTATTCAGCCTGTACAGCTGGTTCGGGATGTTCTTTAGCGAACTCACGAATCGCACCGAGGAGATCATCTTTGTTCAAAGGAAGATGCGTATCCGCAGTCCACTCGCGTTCTTCACTGACATCGCCTTCAAAGCTACGAACCTGATAGGTCAGCTTTCCAAACCAACCAATACCTGCGATTGGTCCATCCGGGAAATCAATACCGGCCATTTTTGATGGCAGGAATGTTCCGTAGTTCGCACCGAAGCTTTTGGGGTTCAGCAACGAAACAGACTTGGACGGAGGAAGCCAAACGTTTTCAACGTCAGCAATCGCACGTTCACGAGGCCGGCGCCAAACGGTGTACTTCTGTTCACCGCGATCGAGATGATGGTCATAACCGTAAACGACGTTCTCTTCCCAATAGTAACCTACCGGGACAACAGATTCGCCATCAACATCCAACTTGATCTTGTATTCCCATCCGGGACACAATTGAGCACTGTGCAACTCGTTGAAGAACTTGAAGTTACTCACCAAGTCACGTGCCAGCTCCAGTGCGAAGCCGAACTTGTGCGAATCACGAATCTGAGGTTGCTTGTGAATGTGAGTGAACACGGCGCGCCATGTTTGCACTTCACGATCATTACCAACCTGGAACAAACCGTCGCTGTTCGGAGTGGAGTTAACTTTCCAATCCAAACCCAGAGGCGGTGTCATTGCGACAGCGTGACCATCATTCTTGTTGATGCGATAGGTTTGTGCGAACACAAAACCACCTGCGCGACAAGCTTCCAAATCTTCAATTTCGTTTTGCGAAACGATATCAAACGAAATGTCTGGAGTCTTGTACGCATTACCGTTGATGTTACCCTTACGAAGAGCGTGCATTTGTTTCTTGCTGAGTGTGTAATACACGTCGCAAGCCACCATGTCTTCGCTGTAAGCGTACATCTTCAGAATACAAGCGTCCTTGTAGTCCGGGATGATTGCCAACAAACTCTGAGGGTTCTTGGCAATGAAGGTAACGATACCTTCACCTTCCGGATGCAAAGCACAGCGATCCGCAGCTTGCTTTGCAAAAGGATAAACCTTGGATGTTTGGACATAATGCGTCTTCGAATACTTATTCAGCAATTCGAAGACGCTGTCCTTGAGTTCGATGCTCATCAGGTGCTGATCCGTGAAGTGGCGGTCATCGAACGGAAAGTGTTGCGCAAGAACTTCTCACGCTCCAAAGCCTTCTCAGTCGTCATCTCGGGAGGCAACTTCAGCTGAGGCGCTGTGGGTTCCGGCGCTGCCTTGACGTAGGGGTTCTCGGGAATTGCGGCCAAGAACTTGTTCACTTCAGGCTTCGGCAAGAAGCTAGACGGAGCGAGGGAACCAGCCTGGGACTGTGACTGCGTTGTAGGGATTGGCGCAGCGGCTGGTGTGCTTTTCGGGGTAGCAGCTGTGACAGGTTTTGTTTTCACAGCCTTCGTAGGCTTTTTTGCCGGTTCCACCTTCTTCACCGGAACAGCCTTGGTAGAAGGGCGAGCAACAGCAGTCTTCACCACAGTTGCAACGACGGCTTTCTTTGCTGCGGCCGGGATCTTGGAATCCTTGAGCATGGCCTTGACAGCCACAGCAGTCTTATCTGCCGTTGTCTTGGCAGCGTAGAACTTCTTGGCTTCACCCTTGGTCAAAGTCACCGAAGCGACGACTGGTTTGGCCGACTTCAAAGTGTTCTTCACGGGCGCTGTTGCTTTCGCACCTTGAACTGGCTTGATGCCTTGAACAGCAGCGACCTTTTTCACCGGCTCGAACTTCTTGGCAGTTTCTACGATCTTCTTGACCGCAGCTGGCGGAGCCGCTTTCTTGACGGGAACGACCTTCAACACGATGTTGTTGGCTTTGAGCAGTTTGTTAGCTGCATCCACCTTGGTCTGATTGCCGGACTTGATGGCTTCGCCAACTTGAGTTCCGATATAGCGTGCTTTGACGTGATCGACAATTGCTTGCTTGGTAGACACACCAGCGGGCTTCTTGACAGGGACGGAAGCCTTGGCAACAGCCTTCAAAGCAGGCTTTGCAGGTGCTGGCTTTTTGGCAGGCACTTGTTTGGTGGCGACAGGGATCTTTTTGTTCACAGGGATTGTGGGTTTGGTGGCCATGATTGGCTCCTTAAAAATGTTTGAGAAACTCGTCCAAGGTATAACGGTCGATAGGAAGATTCAGCCAAGCAGACCAAGAGATCCAGCCTTGCCAAGTATCGTCCTTGCGTTTTGTAGTGACGAAAGTTTCGTCCGTCTGCAAGCAGGTCAAAATGCGCAGACCGTCGATCTCCATGGCAAAGATCAAGTTTGGCTTGCCTTCGGGATTGAAGAAGAATTTCTCTTGTAACTCACCCGTCAGCGCTTCTGAGGTCGAATGATCGATAAAGTCCGGACCGTTCTCGATGACGTACACATCAATACCGTTGATCATGCTCGTGATATCAGCGATACGAAGAACGTTTTTAGGGCTGTGGTTAGACTCACGATCCGTTGTCGAGCTCGGCATGTAGGCTTTGCAGAACACATTGCGCAGCTTATACAGATACATCTCGACAGTCACCTTCTGAGGCACAGGTGCCGGCAGGTTGTAAAGATCAATGTCGTCTTTGAGGGCGTCGATTTTCAGACGACGGAAGTGATGATGTTCGGTGCATTCATAACGAGTAACACCGTTATCGTGAAACTCGTTGTCCACCCAACCGTGACCTTCTGGTGGGTTGGAGTAGCCGCCTTTACGCGAATGCTCGACCGCACGATATTCCCAATCCGGATGAATCCGAAGTGAGTGCAAGCGTTTGGCCAGATCACTCTCCAGCCAAGATGCGCTCACGTGATTACCGTAGATCGTCGCATTGATCCAAGCCTCAGAAGGTACTTCTTTGCACTTGCTTGGCCAAACTGCGCCAAGATCAGCAACGTAACCGAGAAGTGCTTCCATGTTGGCAACCACGTTTTGGGAAGTTGTCGTTCCCAAAGCCTTGACGATGCGTTCATGAATTTCTTGCTGAGTATCTGTTTTCGTTTGCATACGAAGCCTTTAGCGACGTTGTTCGATGCCCAGGAAATGATAGTTCGTCCAATGACGACACGTCTTATCCAGTTCATTGAGAGTTGTGTTGTTGCTGATACGAGAGAAACGCTCGGGCTTGTGTTTCTCTTCGAACTCCATCAATGTCAACATGCCGTTGCGCACACTGGTATGGAATTCTTCAGCTTCTGTGTCCATGAAGTCCATGTTGCCGCGCTCACGCAAACGCTTAGCGCAAACGTCAGAGTTGGCTTGGACAAAGACCAAGTGATCGAGTTCTGGTGGCTTGATGAAGTTGTTGATCAAGTCGTCCACTTGAGGCAGCAACTTACGACCAAAACCTTGATAAGCCATCAGAGAAAACAAGAAGCGATCACAGATGACGATGGCGCCGCGTTGCAATGCTGGGATCGTTTGCGACGACAAGATGTCTGCATGACTTGCCGCGTAGAGCAGCAATTCAGATTCAGGTGTCAACGGATATTCGCGCTCCAGCAAGACCTTGCGAATTGGGCCATCGGGCGCACGAAGACGAACAACTTCTTGACCAGGAACAGCTTCTTGAATCAACTGGTGAAGAGTGTTCACAACTGTGGATTTACCAGCGCCATCCACGCCTTCAATGGCGATGAACTTGCCGGGGTATTTGGGATTAGTTCTGATGTTCACCAGTAACTCCAAGAGATCAAAAAAAGATAAAAGGACTACATTGATTCCAGCTCTTCGCTTCGCTCAATGATCAACTATAAAAAGCGTGATTAGTGTAAAAAAAGATTAGCGCATAAATGGGAGCTGTCTTTCGACAGCTCCCAAATGTTTCACTCTTCTTCCTTGATACGGATGAAAGACTTCACAGCCTGTTGCCATTTGCGATCTTCTGGTTGGAAGCTGGAAACAACTTTGTTCACCAACATTCCACCGACGATTCGGTACACCTTCCCAGAGTGATTGTGCTTAACACGTGTGTAGGATTTCAAACCGTCTTCGAAATGCGCAATGATCGTGAGCTGTTGTTGGCTGACAAAATGCTCATGAGCTTTAAAGGCATTTGCAAAGGCGGTTGGTGTGATGGCGTCAACGCGCGGTACGTTTGCCTCAGGGATGCGACCGTAGCGTTGTTTGTACGCATACATTGCTTCTTCCCGGCTCTTGGTTATAGGAACCACCAGAGCGACACTTGGACCGTGCAGCTTATCAACTTGCACTTCAACTTGAAAGTTCGTGTCAGCGTAATCGTTACACATGTCACGGAACCAGTCGGGAGCGGCGTGATGCATCCAGACCAAACGATCCGCAACGTGTCCGCTACGATCTCGCCCAATGACATTCAAGCCACTGAAGCGAAACTTACCGTTTGGGCAACGGTGGATCTTGACGAACCCTTGTCTTACTTTCTGTGCTTGATACATTTGGTCCTCTTAGACCCAATCCTAACTACATCAAAGCCCCTGGAACACAGTCGAACATGTTCCTTGATGTGCTGTAATCTGGATCAGGTATTAATTGCTCAATCGATGGATCTTTCTTGGACTCATCGACTTGCATTTTGGTTTTGATGATGGCTTCTTGTCGTTGTTGCTTCTTGCTTTTATTGCAAACTTCTCGACTGGTTTGATGACTCATGACATAACCTCGAATAGCAATTGGTAGGGCTTACCATACCAATTGCTTGAATCAAGACATGTGGGTAGGAGTCGTCGGAATTTCATCCTCGCGAAAGATATTAGGACCTGAGCCACGCGTGTGTTTGGTTGCGTATTCTGGACCATACAGTGCTTGGCTGCGATGAATCAGCTTGGCGAAGTCTTGTCCGTAAAAGGCACATGCCACCAGGCCGGAGTCGTACAGGCAGTTATCGTACACAAAGTACATTGCCGACAACGATTCGAGGCTGGGTGTCAAAGACGGAATGGGTGCGAAGATCAACTTGATCTTGTCGTGGTTCACATTGACCAAGACTGAGAAGTGCTCGGCGATGTATTTCTCCATCGTCGTGAACAAGGCTGGTTGACGCTTGTTCGGCTTCAGCAGTTGCAAGGTGATTGCGGTGGAGACTGTTTCCAAATCACTCACGGTTTTACATGCAGTGATTTGTCGCAGAATACGACCTGGCTTGTTGAAAAGAACCATGTCCACAAGGCCGCGAAGGTTTTGAATCAGTTGGTTGAACATCTTTTTTCCTCTCTGAAATAGTTAGCAAAAAAGACGGGAGTAAACCCGTCTTTTTATTCGCAGCACTTGCTTATTCGAACGGCGTGTAGCCGTCAGGATCAGCCAGCATTGCGTTGATCTTGTCCAGATCAAACAATTGGCGGTGGCGCATCACAACTTCAATGTCGCGATCCAAGATCATGCCGTTGGTACCAGCACGACCCACGTGTTGACGCAAACGGTCAGCACCGGACAACTCATAGTAGTAACCGTTGCGCATCACAACCAAAGCCGTAAAGGTCTTGGGGAAGATGCGTGCGATGGTGCCGACTTCGCCGTGCTTGAAGCCACGCGTGTAGAACAAGTGGCACAGCGTGTGATCGTCTTCGACCTTGAGCGATGACACGGAATTGCCGCGCAGCTTGAGCATGCGGGTTTTCCATTCAACGACGGCTTGGTTCAAATTGCTGGCCGAAGGACGCACAAAGGCGATGTTGTCGTTCAGCAACGCCTTGACATTGACGCGGATCCAGATGTTCTCCAACTCTTCAGGAATCTGAGGAGTCGCCAGCAGTTCTTTGAACCACTGATGACCGTGCTTGTCTGGGAGAAGGACGCGGTTGCGAGGCACAGGCTTTTCACCGCCAGTCCGACGATCACGACCACCGCCGATGCTCGGCAGCACGAGGCCGTGCATGTGGTGGGAAAGACGACGCTTGTCTTCGCTGTTGCCGCGGCGCACGTTCTCGATTGTCACCCAGCCTTCGATCTTTTCTTCCACTTGCACAACGGCTGATTTGTGCTCTTCTTGGTCGGCCGGTGTTTCGAGGACGGGTTGTTGTTGATCGGACATATGTTTCTCCAGACGCAAAACGTCGAGTTGAATGAATACTGAGCTATGACTCGCCCAGCGAGAGTGGCATGATGATACTGCTGTTAGGTTTATTTTGCCCTTTAAACCTAACAAAAAATAATATCACTAGAGCAGGTTTTACCCTACCCTAGTGAATATTACTTATCGGCTCGAACGCCTAAGCCGTTTAACCGGCTGTAGCGCTTTGAGCTTCACCGACTTCGATCTCGCTGACGCCCATCACTTCGCGGGCGGCTTCCTTGGAGATGAACAGAGCCAGAGACAGGTGGCTCTCGTCAGCGATCTTGAAGATCTCGCCGATCGGCTTCGTCCAACCAGTGTAGTCAACACCGGCTTCCAGGCTGGGACCGTTACCGCGGAAGATTTGAACGTAGCCAGCGGCGCGATGCACCAGGACCATGTTCTTGTCTGCCAGGATCGGGTCAGCGAAGTGCACGAAGCGATCGCCTTCCAGGTTCGAGAAGCTGGTGACTGCTTCCACCGGTGTGGAGTTCACGATAGCCGCGATGTAGGCCATGTCCGAACGGGTGTAAGGGAACACCGTGGTCGGAGTAGCGGCTGTGAAGACCAGGTTGAAGAACTGGATGGATTGCTCCATTGGGCCGGAGTTCTTCAACTGGAAGTTCGTGGCCTGAGCGCGCTCCACATCGTAGTTCTCAGGATAGGCGTGGTGCAGATGGATGAGGCCCTGACGGACTTTCAACAACTCCATGCCCTTCTGGAACACGTAGGCCTTGGCCTGGTTCGCTGGCGAGACGATCATCGGCTGGCTCTGTTCTGCCAGATTCAAAGTCACGCTTTCGCGCTTGCCTTCAGCCATGAAGCTGACCTTGTCGCCGATCAGTGTCACGTTCACACCAGGTCCGATCGGGAAGATCAAGACGCGGACGCCGTCGATCTCTGTGGAACGGGGCTCAGACGTGCGGTACTTGATCGTGAGCGCCGAAGACATGGTCACGTTGGTGACGCAGCGACCCAAGTCATGAACCTTGTCGAAGAAGCGTTGTTCAGGCGACTGCTCAGCCTCGACGGGTGCCGGGGTTTCAGCAGTTACGCCAGCGTTATCTTCAACCGAGGCCGAATCGTCGGGCCGTTGGACTTCCGTAGTGTCACCACTATTGGAATCGGCTGGCGCTTCTGCGACAGGAGCGGCGGGGGTTTCAGTTGTTTCGGCGGAACGAATGTCATCGTTGACGTCCTTCTTGGTTTCAGCCTCGGGAGCCGTAGCCTTGTCTTTCTTGATGTAACGGTACACACCGTAGGCACCAAGACAGACCAGTGCAATGCCTGCACCGTAGACGCCGATGCGACCGAGACGAGAGATGTTGTTCAGTTGGAAATTCATGACCACTCCTAAAAAACCAACACGAAAAGACTCGTGGTGGTGAATGTCTCGTGAAGCGGGATTACCCCACGAGTGTTTTCAAATTGGCTTAAACAGCCGCTGCTGGATCAGCTTGCGCTGACGAACCGGGGAAGAACACTTCCTTAACCTTGACGCTGATGTTCTCGAAGAAACTGCGCACAGGGATCAGGAAGAGCGCGCCGACGGCCAGCAAGCAGAACACGCAAGCAAACACCTTGCCGAACAGCACAGCAGACAGAGTCGTACCACCAGCAACGACAGCGACGGCCGCAGCGATCACGATGACCACCATGGCGAAGATGAAGATGCGGTAGAGGGCGTGCATGACGATCTTCATCAAACCCTTGGCAATGCCAAGAATCAAAGCGGTGAAGAAGTCGCCGACAAGATCGGAATACTTGTTGTTGTCTTGTGTCGTGGACATGAAAAACTCCTATTGAATGAAAATGAAGGTTGGGATAAGTAACTCGTAAGGCTTTCCTTTCTAGAAAGTGTAGAGACTCGAGCATTGATAGCTCAAGCCTCTACACACTGTGTTAAGTGCTTGAAATAATCTAGAATCTAGATTACTTCTGACGCACTTAGGCGGCGGCGGGAGCCGGCGTGGCGACCACGTCGGACTTCTTGAACCAGGACTTGACCTTGGTCCAAGCAGAGGTGGCCTTGTCAGCGGTGTAGTCGACGGCGGTGTTGATTGCCGGCATAGCGGTGCTGAAGAAGAAGTACATGCCGCAGAGGATCAGGCCGTATTCGACAGCGACCATCATCAACGCAGACATGCCCAGGGCACCCATCCAGACGGCGAAGAAGTTCAGGGCGTAGAAGGTGCTCATGTAGGCGGCGATGTTGATCACCCACTTGGCAATGTTGCGCACATTGAACGACATGCGCAGCGTCCAGGTCACGCCTTCTTCGCCCTTGGCGCCGCCAGGAGCAGCTTGCTCGGTCTTGGTGTCGGCAGCAGGGTCGCCCTTGGCGTTGGTTTGCTCAGCGCCGGCGGCGTTGACGTTTTCGGTGTTGGCGTTGGCGGCGGCGGCGTTTGCTTCTTGAGCGTTCGAGGTCTTGTTCGTGTTCATGGTGGTTTCTTTCTTTAACGATGGAATGGAAGGGGACACAGGGGTTCTTGGAGCGGCAGGCCTTTGGACTCTTCGTCTCGGCCTTGGCTCCGGCTCGATAATGTAGTGTACTCCATTATCGATGATGTGGAGTGCCATATTAGGCTCCGATTAGAGGGGTCTGCGGAAGAACCCAAGCGTCGGAGGCGCACATACGCACACCCTTACTAACTTGGGTTCCATGTTACTCCTGGGAGTGATAGGCTTGTGACTGGTTAAGCGTACTGATGACCAGAGCCGAACTTCGACGAAACGTAGTTGATCAGCTTGAAGATCTTGGCAACAGAGGCGTCGCGAACCAAGTTGTACAGACGAGCAACCTTCTTGTTGAACACCGTGAAGTAAATCAGCACGGCGAAAATGACCCAAGGCACAGCACCAGCGGGCATGACGGACAACAAGATGCCGCCGAACAGAGCGAACATGATGCGACGCAATCCAGCGAAGAGGATGACCTCGACGATGAAATGGATGACAGCCTTAAGTGTGGACATGACAGTACTCTCTAAAAGGTTGGGGCTCGTTAAACGAGCAAGAGGGATTCTCTATCACTCCCAACCATGGATTGCGGAAACTTCGGGTTAATGATTGCGTAATCGTAAGGCAAATTCCTTTCAGGTTATGTTGCACAAGACTGCTTTAGGCAGCAGCAGCCATCACGGGTTCGACGGCTTCGGCCGCAGCGACACCGGCTTCGGCGACTGCCGCACCGCCTTTACCGAACCAACCGGCCACAGTGTTACCGATGCCGCGGAAGAAACCGCCGGTCGCCGACAAGACAGCAGAGGTCTGTGTGGGCAGGAAGTGGGCGCAACCCAGAGCCACGGCGATCAGAGCGCCGACGGTCAGAGCGATGGCGACGGCGTGCTTCTTGATGAACTTGAACATGATGGTATCCTCTTTGGTTGTGGAAAATGATTGAGACCGGGATGATCTCACGTGTGTAATATTAGGCTGAGGTGTTTTTCATTCCTAATACAGCACAAAAGCCAGGTAAGTATTTTACACTCCACCTTAACTCAAACCAGTCATATGGGTCTGAAAAAATCTTCATTATACTTTTTCTATAGCTTTTTCAAAACTCCAACCTTTTTTAACAATTCTACTGTAGAGTACGTTGTAAGAAATATTTAAATATTTAGACCATTCTACCAAGGTCTTCGTTACACCGTTATGTGTGTATGTGTGTTTATTAGAAGGTAGTGCAATTGCTGTTTCTAAATCTAGACCTCTTGATAATCTGTTTTTAATGGTCTGTACCGACAACCCTGATTGTCTGGCAAGTTCTGACGCAGTTACTTTCACATCAGCTACGGTGTAATAAACGTTATTTCGCCTATTGCTGCTTTGTTCAAGATTTGTAGCCCAACAGCAATTGTCAGGTTCGTAGTTTCCGTTAGTGTCCTTGCGCTCAATTGAATGTTGATCAGATGGTCGGAACCCCATATCCAAAATAAAAGCTTCATAGCTGTCCATCCAGCGACTACAAATAGTAATACCGCGCCCTCCGTAATCCGGATACGCTGGATGATTTGGATTTAAACAGCGTTGTTTCATATTTGCCCAAACAGCATAATGGTTATTTACGGATACATCGTGAAGATGTTTCTCGTGTTGCAACATTTTTTAACTCCTGGTAATTATATCGAGTTTGTGATATGTTATCTGAAGTTTTTGCAATATAGTTTTTACAGCATAAAGACAGGGTCCCGTAGGACCCTGTCTATTACGTGTTTATTACTACGATGAAAAAGCTTGTTTAGCTTCTTCCTTGTCACCACCGCTAGTTTCGTGGGTTGAAAAAGCAGAGATGAAAAGAACCCAGCGTTTAAAGAAACCGACGTTTGCGACTTTCATCGCTTCCAAGAAGACCATGTTTGCTTCGTAGCAATCCACCCTCATTCTGACCTTAGCGATTCTTACACGCCCAGTGGTGCGGAGATAATGGTGAACTATTGCTGCTTTCCCGTGAAGGGAATCTGGTTTAATCCAGTTACGAAAGAATCGTGGCACCACGGCACCGGGCAAACACCATCCATGCGGGATGTGTACCCAGTACTCACGATCACGGTTACCGACATAGAAGTTCATGCACCCTCTAGTCACATAGACTGTTTGTCCTTCGCGTTGAGAAGACTTCTCGTCTACTGAGACACGGCTTGGTGCGTGAAACTTCAGGTAAGAAGTCAATTGACCACCTCGACCTAAAGACATACACGACTCCTTAGAACCGTTTTAAAGCGTATTACGCAAACATACACCCGAATATCTAGACGATACGTTTAACGGCCTTGTAGAGCCGTTAAACGCGTTCTAGAGCCACTAGCTCAGGGTTTTCTTAAAGTGTCTCACTAATCGTTATTCAGATCGATTTCGCGTTTAGTAAAAACACTCAAATTACTGGCCGTGATGTGTCGATTAGTTTGGAAACCATTCCCTAGGGTTTGCACGTAGTGATGCGCATGGATCAGCACTCCGTATGTTTCCTTCACTGAATCTTCTTCCATGAACAAGATCTTCACCGGCATACCTGGGTACAACAGTGTGGGATCAGAGTTCTCCCAAGACATGGAGAGCAAAGCACCGTCACGTATGGCGAGCTTTGAATATTCCACGTAAGGGTTTGAAGTGATTTTGTTATCACTGGTCAGGACGTTGTTGTAACCGTTGGGTCGCTTAATGGTCGTGAACTCATTATTCGTACCACCCCGGCCAGCAAGGGCTTTGTTACCCTCAACCTTGACAAAGCCTTCCATGAATTTGTCACCGTCACCAAAACGAACACCGTTACCGCTGTTGAGCATCATGCTCTCGGACTTGTTTTCTATTTTGGCTTCACCAGTCACAATGGCAGTGACAGCATCACCGTCTTTCTTGAATGTTCTCTCAGTACCCGGCATTCGATTCGGAGGAACACGAATCAAAGTCAACGTACGCTGAGCTTTATTGAAATCAACGTTGTTGTAGGGCTGGAAGATGTACCACGTATCGTTCAGGAAGTAATACCCAAAGCCTGCGTTATACACGCCACATTTCTGATGGATGTAACCAGGAACGTTCACGAGTCGTGTTCCTTGCGGGATCACGATGTGTTCTCTCTTTGTGGTATTGTTAGCAGGAAACATTTCCACACCAGTTGGAATTGCTTTCTGATCAGCATTAACGATCTTGGACTCGGTAGTCATCACAGCTTTGATAACTTCTTCAACGGTAGCGTTTCTGAAAACACCACCAAAGCTTCTCATTCTGAATTGATCCACAGATTTCGTGATCAGCTGAAACTCCACAGTGAACATGTTGGTCAAATCAAGATCGGACTCACTAGGCTGATTATAGGTGTTCCCCGTAACAGCAGGATTCTTCGGGTCGACCATGACGGCAACGTATCGTTCCGACTGAATAGGACGCGAATCATCACTACCACCACCAACCTCGTTGACCGGGATCTTGTAAAGCGTGATTTCAAGCTTACTCATGTTCGGGTAGATCTGGTACGTATAAGCACCACCACCTACTGTCAGAGTAAGGATGATTTCGTCTGTGAAGTTGTTGGTGTAATCACAGACGAAATCAATCGATAGCACCTTGAATGACTGAATCGTCTTGTCGGGAGTGCAATGGATATCTGCTGACCAAAAATAGCTTGCTGAGCCATTCTTGTTTGCAGCGATAGCCTTGATATCCGCGCCAAGGGCAGAGTCAAGAATATCCATTACAGCTGCTTGCCGCGGTTGTTACCCAGCAAGTTTTCGATGGACTGATTCGTACTGGACGTACGAGGCGCGCTTGTCGATGGCTGCAACGGTGCATTCCTTACGGTGACACCTGTGGTGCTAACGTTAGGACGGAAGAAGTCAGCCATGGACTTGCGTTCAGCGAACTGATCTTCTTCAACCAGTTCTTCATCCAGTTCAGGAGCTTGAAGCTTCTGATTGGCTCGCAATGGCTGAATGACGCGTACGCCCTTGATCTCACGTTCCTCAACGGGCTTCTCTTTGACACGGATGGCTTTGAGAAGGCTGCGTACACCGGCTGAGCGGATTTGAGACATGTGTGCTGAGATGAACTCATCATCGAAGTGCCACTTGGCACGTTCGTAAACCGAATGAGCAAAAGCATCAAGGTCGATCAAATCTTCCGTAGGAATATTCGTCGTATTGAGTCGATTGATCATGCGGTTTTTCCACATCTCAAGGTAAGTCGAGATGGACTCATACATGCGCTTTGTGTCGGGCCCGTTGACAACGCCGATACGACAGCCTTGTTTGTAGAGCTCCACCAATTTGGAAATTGGCAGCATCACAACGCGCACTTCATCAGAGATCATCCGATCCGTACGGTCATCACCAGAGATAGGGACGCCAAACTCCTTGATGTCTTCAACGCTGCGCATTTGAAGAACAGGAAGTCGTACCAGATACAGTTCTTTGAAGATCGGGTACCTTGGATCATCAACTGGCAGAGGCTTCTCTTTGCCCACGTAAGGTGGAAACTGACCCGTTGGCCAAGGTGCAGGTGTTGTTACCTTTCCCATGACATCTCCTTAGATTCCTCGAATCGCTGCTTTGATGAGAATCAGCAGAATCGGAGTGAAGTAGAAACGATCCATCGTGTTCCAGTTGTTCATATCTTGCACCAAAGACTTCAGATGCCTGATCTCAAGCGGTTCGGCACTGAGGTACTTACGCAACTGCAATTCCAGTTGAGATTGAGCACCCTTAGTCGTATCGTTGATGTAGAACGCACGGGACAAGATGTAGCACCCATCCTTCATCGCTTTGTGAACCAGCGGAGGAGGCTCAGGATAATCGATTTCGTTGCCATCAACATCAGCAGCATTGAAACCATTGATCACCACATTGGGGAACATATCCGCCAAGCGCTTGTCGGCGCTGGGAAGCAAAGAGATCACGCTAGGACGCATCTCTTCAGGAGCGGGTTTCAACCCACTCGTGTCCACCAACTTCGGGTTCTTGATCTGAACGTAGTCAACTGTCAACACCGGATCGACCGGATAGATCACGCTACCCAAACCACTGTGATAGATGCTGTACAGCAAAGGTTCTCTGCTGAACTGCAAAGCGTTCACAGTCCCGTATTCAACGAAACAATCCTTGAGCAACGTAATGTCGCGCTGCTTGATCATGCTCCAGATTTGCATGCTGCGCAAAGCGTCATCTTCATCGCGGTTGTATTCGCGCACATGCTGGGCTTCTTCGGTATCCCACGCATCGAAGAAATTGGTACAAGCATTGACCAAGAACGGGTCGTACACCACAGGCTTTTGACCAGGCATCAGCATGGTCTTGAACTCACGGCTGAAGAAGGCACGGAAGTAGCGTGTAACCAATTCCTTGTAACTGCGGCGCAAGAAGTTGGTGATCTCAAACTCTTCTTCAAAGAGCAGAGGGTTCTGGCCGTGATTGTGGAAGTCACGGTCGTAGAACAACTTGCGAACAGTCTTGTTCTCCAAGTCAGCCAGTCGATTACCGGGCGATGTATCGATCAACTGGTATTCGATCTGATGTACTGTGCGTTTGAAAACGCTACGGCGTTCAGAGGTTGTGACTTGGAAGATACCTTCCTTGCCATCACCCAAGTCGGCCAGGAACATATCGCCCGTATTCGGGATGACGAACGGATAAACGGTTGCCGTACCACGAACAACCATTTGTTTCGTTTGCGGATCTTGACTGGTCGTCAAGGGAGACGACACCTTCAATTCCATATCGGTGATACGGGTGTATTGCTGGAACACACCTGAGACCGATTGATTCTGGCCAGCGGTAGAACTGTCAGTGTTGAGCACTTGGCTGTAGTACTGACAAACCCACTCGCTACCTTCAATGTGAGTAAGCAGATTTTCCACTGCTTCTACTTTGGTGTTGACTGTCACGCCCTGGTAATCCGGCACAGCAGTCTGAGTGATTGCTGGTACTGGCGCCGGACGCGTTTCGTCATCGGGTTCGACGATAGGCATCTTGTTTTCCTAGTGAGCGTTAATGACGAATGTCATCACGGTGTTGAACTGGATATGCTGCTTGTTCCAGCGTGAGTCAAAAGCTGTGTCAATCTTCTCAACAACTTTATTGAACAGTTGATCGGACATGAAGTTTTGAGTCATGCACGTTGGATTGAGTTTTTCAATCTCGGGATCCAAAGTCATCATCAAGATGATGGCGGCTTTGCAATTGTTCCGAAGGCGCAGCTTAGCTTCTGGCGGCAGCAAACGAGGACGCTGGTACAAAGACAAGCGTACGTGGTATTGCGAACGAAGATCTGGCGGCTTACGGAGCATGACCTTGAGATCAGGCGTCACGTAATACTCATCCAACGGAATAGTCTTGTCGTTTTTGAAGACCACGACGTTGAAGATTGAATAACGATACTTCGTCATCCACGGTGATTCGATCTTCATGAAATTCAGAACATCCGGATCGATGTGATGCTTAGAACCCAAGGGATCAAAGGACATCAGCTCAAGCGGATTACTCTCATCGATGCTAGTCAGCGCTGTCACGACTCGCAATGTGTCCAAAGGAATCGTTCCGTTGTCAGGGATGAATTCATCAAAGGCCGGCATCGACATACCTGGCATTCTTTGCTGAACCCGCAGTGCTTGGTTTTGAGCAAGGAACTGCGACATGGCGCCGGCAATCATCGAATACTCAAGCTTCGTGTCTTCGGGACGCGGAGGTAATGAGGTTTGACGGAAAGCCTTGGCAATGAACTGATTGTGAATCATCAGCGGATACGACATCCAAACAACAGTAGGGATGTGAATCTTGGCTGTGTAGGTGAAATCAATATCCCACGAGCTATTTTCCGAATGCTTCTGACCTTCTTCGGATTCAGCAGGGAAATCAAAGTAGCCGATGATTTCTCCTTGCGTCTCAGCGATAGCCCAACGCGTGTTCTTACCCGCGTTATCACTGAGTACCGTAGCCTTAGGTGTGATGAAGCGATTCCAGTAAGCTGTGAAGGTTTCGCCGTAAGGCGCTACCTTCTCACGCATCTTGTTGATCTCTGCCGCAATGTCTATACATTCCTCAGGGATCAGATACGAGTAACTTGCTTTGTGGTAACGTGCTTCGCGATTTGCGGCAGCACGAGCGCGCAGATCGTTACGCCACATGCGAGCGTGATTGCGATCTACGAATTTGGATGTAAAGTTGAAGACAAGATCAACTTCCACATACGACGGACGAATGAAGACTTTGGTTTCCGTATCGTTAAAGATGAGCGGATGATCCATGTAGTCCACAGATGCAGTCAGTTCCTGTTCCTGGTGAGTTCTTTCTTCCACGTTGATAATCCAACGGGCATCAGAGTCCAGCTGATTGAACTTGGGTTCCGTACCGATGGTTGAGCCAGGTTGAAACACTTCGGTGTTCTCGCCAGCATACATCAGCTGAGTTGTCCTTGGTAACCCGGTCCACTCCAGGACCTGCCTGGCAATATCGAGTACCGTCGGACGCAACATGCTCTCACGCACGTCCGGGATTAGATATATAGCTTTAGGCATTTTGGTTGTTCCAGTTTTCTAAGATATACACACGATTAGCCGACGATGTGTATTTTAACCAACGCATCGACAACATAAACAGGAGGGGATTACCCTCCTGTTTATTTCTTCTTTGCTTACTTCAGTTGCAAACCAGAAGCAACGCTATGGCTGCCCTTAGCGTGAGCAGCAATGCTCTTCGAAATTGCGGTCAGCAAGTACGAGATCGTGCGGCCAGAAGCTTCGGACAGACGCGTGTACGGCACAGTCGCGCTCTTCGTGATCGAGTTGGTCACGATGAGGGATTGCAGCGACATTGCGTAACAGAGTGGATTCTGAGTATCCATCTTGCTCACGCGTGATGCGATTTGATCGCAGCAAGTCCGAGAAAACGCAGTACGCTTCTGCAAAGATGCAGAGATGCTACGGCTGCCGGAGCGTGCGCTGTAGAACGTCAGCAATTGCTTCACGAGCTTGATAGCTTTGGCAATCTCAGCCATGCTCATTGCTTCCACTTCCACCACAGCGGCGGCGGAGACAGCGTCATTCACAACCGTGATGCGGTTGCGGTGCGCCACACGAGCGATCAGGTCTTGCACCGAAGTGCTGGAGTGCATGCTGATCGAGGCGAAGACATCTTTAGGGATGTACTCTGCTTCAATGCGAATGCCGCCAATCAGCTGCGGCGTTTGCGTAATGATGCTGCCGTCAGGACCAGACAGGTGAGCGGCAGGGTAGCCGCTGAACAAACGAGGCACATTGAACGCACCGGAGATTTGTTGCAGCAACCGAACCGTACCGTCACGCTGAGCGTGTTGAACAGTTTGACCTTCCGTTTTCTTGATGGCCAAATCGCTCTCGTACAGACGAACGAAGCCGGAACCGTATTCGTAGTTGGCATCGCCAACCGAATCCATGAAGTTGCCCATCACATCAGCGAACTTGGCGGATTCGGCAAGCAGCTCTTGCATGCTGCTGACGCCCTTGCCTTGAACGGTAGGCAACTGGATCTTGATGTTGTCAACGTTTTTGGTAAGGGTACCGGCGCTGCTCAGTTCGTCGTAAGCCTTTTCAAGCTTCTTCAAACGAGTTTCGCTACCACCAGCAATCAACATCAAACGCTGGATGTAGCTGGCGATGTAGGTGCTGGCTTGACGCAGCAGTTGCTTGATGGCCGCGATGATGCGAGCAATGGTTTCTTTCACCTTGCGAACGACTTCCGCACCGGTGATGCGAGCATCACCCAACATGTCTTCCATGGCAGGCGTGATCACTTCACCAGTGTCTTCCGTGCCAGCAGCAGCGAAGTCGCCAGCCACCTGGATCAATGCTGCTTCCTTCGGAGTGATTTCGCGGATGTGATCGACAACGAACGCCAAATCTTCCAGAGCCGAGACCATCGGCGCTGCGCGTTCAGTTTCGGCAAAGGTGCCTTCGAGTTGTTGTTGCAGTGCGCATGCTTCTTCAATGGCCTGCACTTGCTCTTCAAGAGCGACAGTAGGCAGGACACCGAGACCGAGCGTGCGCTCTTTGTAAACAGTTGCAATGAGCTTGCTCATGATGTATTTTCTGTCGGTTGTTTAGTGCAGACCACGACTTTCAACAAGAAAGTCATTAGGAGAATTCTACATACAATGAAGAACGCAGAAAGCTGGTTGAAATAAAACGAGTGAGCTTAAACACTCACTCGTTTTATTATTACGCCAATTACGCCAACTTAGCGTTGATGCTTTGCTCTTCCACGTCACGGATGCGCGCAAGCGCTTTATTCAACGATGTGCATTCGCTATCGATTGCTGAGCTGAGCTTAGTGATCGAGGTGATGTCTTTGATGATGCCGCCGAGAATTTCGCGCATCTGCGAAGCCTTCATGGGACCATAGGTTTTTCTACCTGTGAGCTTGAGGTCGATATCATTATCGTGACGGCGCAGATGGTCCTTGAAATTCTTCATCTCTTGCTCAAGACTCTTGGACAGAGTTGTCAAGCTGAGAGCGCCGCTTTCGCCGAGGAAACGAGCGTAGTCCGAAACCACATCCTCGATTTCAGAGACCAGATCATGGCTGATCTTGCTCGTGTTTTCTTCAGACGGCTCATCACCACCACCAATCAGAGATTGCGTGACCACGAAGTAGTTCTTGCAGAACGAAGCTGTGGACGACAGAGTGTTCGTGTGATTGATGCGCTCGGTTTGAACTCCGATCTTCACGCCGGCGTGCCAGGTCTTTTCATCGAACTTCTTCTCAAAGTTCAAGAGCTGACGTTGTGCAGCTTCCATCTTGTTCAGCACGCTGACATCCATCGTTTCTTCAACGTGACCAGCTTCGGCTTCATTGGCCGCGATACGAGTCTCAGCCAGGTCGGCGACGATCGGGACGTATTGCTCAATAGCTTTGGAAAGCTCGAGCATACTGGCGCAGCGCTTGCGAATGCTGTTGATCTTGCGGCTATCAGCCGAACGGCCAACCATGTGCTTGAATGCGGACACGGTTTCCTTGAGATGCTTGAAGCCATTGCGGAACTTCTCGATAGCCCAAGCAATGAAAGCCTTGATCTTTTCGACCACGTAGGCGATCATCTGTTTGATCTTGTCGATGATGGCTTGAGACTTGTCGCTGGTCGAAACTTGTTCGACATTCATAACGGCGCTGGACTCGAGGGCTGGTGTGAACACAGCGCCACTGATACCGGACGATGCACCAGCGATGTCGCCGATCACTTGAACCAGAGCGATGTCGGTGGCGTCGAGTTCTTTCAGGGATTCCAGAACCAGGCTCAAGTTTTCCAGACCAACAGCCACATCTTCGGCTTGCTTGGCATCGGTCAGGCAGTTCTCGATGTCCAGCACTTGGGCCAGACCTTCGTAGGTGTTAGCTACGGCGTCAGCTTCGGCTTCGGCTTCCAGAGCCAGAGACAAAGCGATATTCTTTTCAGTCATGTCAAACCTCTTCAGGGTTGGTAACTTGAGCTTAGTCAAGTTTTGTTAAATGCGTCATAAGAAGAGTATCAGATCCTTTTACGGATCTGATACTCAACTATGATCAGTCTACTGAAATGATCGCGTTATGCAATTCTGAACATTACTTCAGGAGTGCAGTTTCGCCATCATTCTTTTCAGCTTTGCCTTCAAGCTTGGCAATACACAGATCAACGTAACGGATCACGTTGGCACTGGTACTGATAGCGAAAGCGAACGAACGCTCGTGGATGCCGGCGGCCAGGGCAGGAGCGATTGCGGAAATCGAGCGCAGGAAATCGCGGTCCTCATCAGCGAGGTCAACGTCTTCCTTGGATTCGATGTTTGCAACAGCTGCTTCCAGTTTGGACACCAGAATCTTGCCGGCCTTGAAATCACGCTGGAACTTGCGAATGATCGAAGTCGTCTTGATGACTGTCTCGAGGACATTCAACAAACCTTCCGGAGGCAGAACATCAAGGTCTTTGAGTTCAGCGTTGTCCGTGCGCTTGATCATGTATTCGAACTCGCGCAGATCTTCCGTGGTCTTGGGCAGACACAGAACACCCACGTGGTTACCAGGCAGCAAGTCGGTGGTCAGCACATCAACACGATCACCAGCGCCGTCGATGTCGAATTCGGCATTGCTGGAGTCATGAGGGAAGTGACCGTCCAACGCACGCTTGAGCACGCGTGGGAAGTTTTCCATCATGCGACCGATATCCTTGTCCTGAACGAATGCTTCGATCAGGGTGTTCAGATAGTCGATGTAACCGGAGTCAGCAGACTCATAGGCGTCCTTGACCAGGTCGTGCATGTTCTGGAAAGCTGCATCGTTCCAGCCAGAATCCGTGTAGCCCAGCGCCATCTTCAGTCGTTGGTTGCTGATGACAGCACCTTCACCGACTGTGGAGCCACGCAGGCCACGAACGCGCGAACGCATCGACATCGCGGCACGCTCAACTTTGGCGGCTGTGTTGAAGATACTGGCGAAGAATTCTTGAGCATGCACGTAGGCACGACGAACGGCCTCGATGATCGTGCGCAGCAGACGCACGACTTGATCGCGAATGCTGCTGACCTTTTCACGCATGCTGGCACCAAAGCCTGCGCCGTCCTCGAGGGCCACTGCAGGGTTTTCCAAGCCAAGCTTGTTGTAGATGCTCTCAATCGCCAGATCAAGAACAGCACGACCGGCATCGGTGTCAGCTTCAACGGCCTTGGTTTCTTCGGCAGAGCTTGCCAAGTCTTCCAGCTCATGAACGGCCACGCATGCCTTCTTCAGGTCACTGGCGTTGGCATCAAGAGCACGTTCGCCGTCACGCATTTCGCCGACGTCTTCCAGGATGTCGATAATGTCGACTTCGCCGGCTTCGAGCTCAGGTGCGTCAGGATCCAGAGGACCATCTTCATCAAGCACTTCGTCAGCGGGTGTCTCGCGACTACCTTCGTCAACTTCATCGGCCACGACTTCTTGGATGGCTTCCACCGTGGTTTCAGGCTCTACCACCGGAGCGTCATCGGTACCAGCAGCAGGCACTTCGTCCTGATTACCAGTAGCTTCGCCGCTTTCCAAAGGCACTTCTTCACGACCTTCAGCAGTTGCTTCGAGAGCAACACGCATCAAGTTGTTTTGATTTTGTTTCATGTCTAATCCCTTTTCAAGATTGCTACGTAGTAGTTAAGACGAGAGGTATTTCTACCTCTCGTCTCAATCCTGATTAGGCTGCGGCAGGAGCCGGGGCTGCTCCCGCAGCCCCGGCAGGAGCTTCAGCCTTCTTCGGGGCCAGAGCGGCCAGCGACTTCTTGCAGTAGTTCAGCGAAGCGCTGTTGTTGGCGAACGCAACCTTCACGGCATTCGAAGTCAGGCCGGCAGCCAGTTGATGCAGAACCTTGCCCAATGCGGGATCGGGTTTGGCATCAGCACCGGCAGCTTTGGCGGCGTAACCGTTGAAGCTGTTCAAAGCACTCTTGAGCTGACGACTCATGTTGGTCAGAGCAGACATGCTCTTGGCGCTGTTGGCGATCACAGTGGCCAGGCCGCGGACTTCAGGAGCAGACAGAGCCGGGATTGCGGTTGTCGCAACTTCGGCCGGGACGTACTGACGGCCGAAAGCCATCTTGGGCAGATCAGCAGCAGTCTTGGGAACGTAAGCCCACAGGACTTGGTTGCCAGGCAGAACGGGCGAAGCAAAGCCCTGCGTGCCTTCAGGAGCAGCGGCAACGCCCAGCGAAGCCAGATCGTTGTTCGGCTTCAGAGCAGCAGCCACGTTGCCGTAGATTGCTTGAACCAGCTTTTCCTTGTTGGCCAAGCTGGCATCACCGGTTTCACCAGCGCGCTCAACCATCTTGGTGATGCCGTCGACGAAGATGCCGCCGTTGGCAGCAATTTTGTCCAGTGTGCCGTTGACGGACACCATCTGCTGCACGATGTTCTTAGGAACAGCGGTGCCGATGGCGAAAGCCTTAGCCAAAGCAGCGTCTTCCAGCGGTTTGTCGGAACGAGCATCGCCCATGGCTGTGGCTTGTTTCAGCAAGCCAGCTGCTTGTTGACCTTGGAGAACGGCGCCAGAGGCCAGCTTGTCGTAGAAACCGATGACCATGCTGATGAATTTGGCGATGGCGGCCTTGATGACTTCCCACACGTCCTTGGCGGTCTGCTTGATTTCTTCCAGAGCGATGGAAGTTGCCGAGATGCGGACGCCAGGCTGTTCAAAGGACTCCATGGCCAGGATGCCGATGGGAGGAGCCAGCTTCAAAGTTTGGTGGATGTGTTCCACAGCCACTTCCAGAACTTGAGCAGCAGCCTTGGGCAGGCCGCCTTCTTCAGCGCTGGATTCCACGATGTCGGCGATCTTGCTCAGGGCTTCACCACCTTCGTTGTAGGTGTTCAGCTCGGTGGCCATTTCGTCCAGCTCAGGTGCGATCTGATCAGCAGTGATCATTTCGGGCGAAGAGCCGATGGGGGTGGTATCGGAAGTGACAACCAGGTCTTCCTTGGACACGGCAGCTTCGGCACCTTCTTCGCCTTCAGCCTTGGTCTCGTCGATGGCGGACTGCACTTCTTCAGCAGCAGCATCCGACTCGGCAGGAGTCGGCGTAGCGTCCACAGCGGGTTCGTCAGCAGCAGGCACTTCAGCCGCAGGGGCGTCAGCGGCCGGTTCAGCTGCAGGCTCACCGCCTTCAACAGGAGCCGCGTCGGCGGCAGGAACTGCGTCAACCGCAGGCGCGTCTTCAGCAGGAGGTGCATCGGCAGCAGGTGCTGCGTCAGCAGGAGCATCGGCCGGGACGTCGGCTGCGGGAGCAGCGGCTTCGCCTTCGGCAGGCACAGCGTCGACAGCAGGTGCGTCCACAGCGTCAGCAGCGACATCAGCAGCGCCACCGGCATCGGCGGGAGGAACTTCAGCGACAGCTTCAGGCACCACTTCAGCCACAGGCTCAGCAGGAGCGGGAGGCACTTCCACCACAGCAGTACCTTCGGCCGGCTTGGAAGCTTGTTCCACTTCGACCTTGATGATCACGGTCGGAGCAGTTGTTTCGGCCACAGGAGCGACTTCGGGAACACCGGCTTCACCAGCGCCGGCGGCCACGGCGTCAGCGGTCGTGTCGGCAGCGGCTTCGGTCGGCACAACCGCGGGGACTTCGTCAGATTCCAGAGCGACAGCGGATTGGCGGGCCATCAAGCCGGCGAGAACTGCGCGGTTCAGATTACGTTGCATGTTGAAACTCCATTCGAATGGGGATGTACTTTTTGGTACGAATTCAGAAAAGCCTACTTCCGGAAAGGCTTTATCTACAGGATTGTGAGGCTGAGGCGTTTTTTAATCGTTCATGCCGAACAAGATGTGACCAGTGGTCAGCATGTCACTGAAGCCGCCGGACTGATGCATCCATTGTTGAACGACTTCGTCGATCGACAAGTTCAACTGAGCGACTTCGGTCAGATTACGGCGACCAAAGTAAGTGACTGCTTTCTCAGACAACGCAGTCGAACTCACGCGGCGCTCGTCTTCATCCAAGATCACGTTCCAGTTCTGGACAGCCATGCGGCGATTACCCGTCATCAGGTAGTGCAGCGTGTCATCCAAGAAGTCCCGGTGAGTTTCACCAAAAGAGGGACTTTGGAATTGAGCTGTATACCACTCAGCGAAGTTTGTGGTACCGAAGGCCAGCATGAAGTCCAGCATGGCTTGTTCTTTGAAGTCGAACTTGCGAGCGTTCAGGTCATTACGACCCAGACTCTGGTACGCGCTTTCCACCTTCAAGTTCGCAATGATGACCTTGTCATCGTTGGTATCGAACAAGGAGACGTCGTATTGCAGACGGCCCGACGGACGAGGCTTGCGTTCCAGGATTGGCTCAAGCTGGGCACCCAGGAAACCTCGTGGGTAAATCTTGAACTTTCCGAGAAGGCTGTTCATTACGCACCCTCCAGCTCAGCCACGGTTGCTTGCATAGCTTGCACACGTGACTCGCATTGAGCGATGGTCTTCTCCAGCTTGGCGTTCGGGCGCTTGGCTTGGAGTTCCTTCATGAGCTGCAAACGCAACTCGATGAGGCGCAGCTCTTCCTTGGATTCGTTGAAGCGAGCGACTTGCCACTCGGCAATCACCATGCGAACGAAGTAGATCGGATTTGCCTTGGTGGCAATGATGCCTGCCTTCATCGGATCGAGCTTGTTGAGGCCCACCGTGGAGTTCAGGTTGTTCTCGTTGGATTCGCTGACCGTGATTTCAGGGACTTCGTTCAGCTTCTTCATCACCGTAGCAACGTCGCCGATGGCAGTACCGTAGGCGACCAAGAAGTCGCTGAAGGTTTCTTCCAACCACTTGCGCTCGTCCTTGGTGATGGAATCTTCGATCACGGTGCCGGATTCTTCATACCGGGCGCTCTCGTAAACGAAGATCATATTCAGCCACTTGCGGCCGTACTTGGACACCAGGTAGATTGCGTTGACGTACTGCAGCACAGCGGCTTGCTTGTAGGTCAGGCCCAGCGACGACACTTGCCCAGACAGGTTTGCTTGCACCAGCTTCTCAGCCGTGTTCAAGTTTTCCTGCACCGTCTTCAGATGGTGAGCGATGTGAACAATGGGGTTACCATTGTCAGGGCCGGAAACGCTGCGCTTGAAGTCGGAAACCATACCGGAGATGGTCTCATCCTTGAACTTCCAACTGCGAGCCAAGTCGGCCGCGAAGCTGTAGGATGCTTGAAGCTTTTCGAGTTCACCACGAGTGATGCGGATGTCCTCGATGATGGTGTCCTTGTTGAAAATGGCCACCAGTTTCGAAACGAAGTCTTTGAATTTCATAAGGTCTACGGACCCGACTCTCACGCCGGGCGCGTCTCCTGAATAAGAAGGTTGGAAGATAACTCTAGACTGGGAGGCACACCTCCCAGTCTATTGTTTTTAGAACGATGGCGAAGAGCCGAGGCGGTACGCCGAAAGGATGTCCGAGATATCGGGACCGGAACCCTTGTTGGCAGCCTTCAGGTCACGGAAAGAAACGCTGACAGGATCAGGAATGCCGCGGGTGTAGAAAGTCGCACGATCGCGACCCGTATCCACAACGACCAGGATCATCAGGTAGGTCTTTTCGAAAACCTTCTGACGTGCTTTGGAGTCCGCCATGCGCAGGCCCAGGGCGACTTCGGCTTCCAGACGGGTGTCATCAGACATGATGAGCAGATTGGAAGCCGTGGCGACCGAGAAGTTGCCGGTCACCAAGCTGGCAACGGCATTGTTCGAGCGGCGGCTCAGGATCGACGAGTAGATGCCGGCCTTGTCGTCCTTCAGATGTTGCTTGTGAGCATCCACCAAATCTTGACAAGCAATCAGGTCGCGGAAGAACTCGATTTCACCCGAACGCCACTGGTAAACACGTTCGCTGAACGACACGTCTTTACTTCCGGCGCTAAGAATATGAATGAGACTCTTTGGTGTGATGGAATTTGCCATCAGTCGCACCGACACCGGGATGCAGACTTTGTTGTCACCATCGCTCACCGTGACGTTGATCATTTTGCCAACTGACAGGTTCGACAGTTGACGAAGTTCTGCGTTGACGTCCTTCTCGACGCTGGCAGATTCCATGGCAATCGCAGCTTGCTCACGATTGCGGATGTCGCCAGGAACCGGCAGCCGGTGCTCGAAGCTTTGGTAGGATTCCATACCGAGGCTGATCAGATCAACGCGGTCCTTGCCTTCGGCGTATTGTTCCAAACCAAGCATGTGGCCGGCGATGGAAGCTTTGCCATCACGGTTCGGATTGAGCTTCTCCAAAGTCTTGATGACTTCGACCTGGCCGACACTTGTTGTCAGCGCGGCGGCTTGCAAGTAGTAGCCACTGAACAAAGCCAACAGGCTTTGCTGGATGTCCGGCAGAGCTTCATTGCTCAGCAACGTTTGGTCGATGAGCAGAAGAGGTTCGACGCGAGCAGCGCTTGTGTAACCAACCAGGGAATCAGACCCTTCGCGGACACCGGCAAGCATCTTGGTAGCTTGCTGCAAAGCAGCAATGCCGGTAGAAGCAACTTGTTCGTACATGATGTATTCCTTAGACAGGATTGATTTCCAATGGGTAATTTAACTTACGACAATCTACAGACGCCTGATGGATCCAGTTCAGCCATTAAGGCCAAGCTCGATGAAATCAGTGCTAACAACTCGATTGGTCAGATCAGCACGGCGGTTTTCGATACCATCTACGGTATCAACCATCGGCAAACTCCCAACTCGGTTGCTATCAACAAAGACTATTATGGTCTGACGTTTTTCACCAGACCAAATATGAACATGCGCACTGCAAACATTCGAGCAGTGCGTCAATTCATTCCTCTCCTGAGCACAGAAGAAAAGAGTATGGGTCGCGCGATCCGTGCCATGTTGGACACAGATGCGAGTGAACATCAACACGACACTCCTCTGATCGACAATGAACAAGCGTTCATACCTATTCTCACAAACCAACTGGAGTCAATCTCTGGATGGCCTGATGTGACGGTTCCGTTTTATACAACGAAGCCTGGTGCATATGGTGAAGAGGTCAGTTTTGCTGACGGCATCACGCAGATCTACAGATCATACGATATACGAGCTAACTTTCGTAATATCAACGGTGATCCGATTATGAATTTGTTCTTGTACTGGTGCTGGTATCAGTCCATGGCATTTCAAGGTATCGTTACTCCGTACATGAGGCATTTGATTCAAAACACGATGGATTACAACACGCGAATTTATCGCTTGGTTTTGGATGAATCTCGTCGCTACGTTCAGAAGATTGGTGCATGCGGCGCAGCCTTCCCGATCGATACCCCGATTGGCAACGCATTCAACTTTGACTCTGACGGCCCTATCAATCGCGGTAACGATAAAATCTCGATTACGTTCCATTGCAATGGCGCAATGTATCAAGACCCAATCTTGGTGCATGAGTTCAACCAAACTGTTTGTGGTCAAAACGCAAACATGATTGGTACGGATGAAGAGCGTTCGAGGAGGCTTGTGAAGTTGACGCCTATCGAGTGCAATGTTTTCAATCATCGCGGTTATCCACGTATTGATCCCGATACGTACGAACTGCAATGGTGGGTCAAGATAGCTGAATATCGCGAACTGCTCGGGTCTAACTCTAATGATGATCCGTTGGCAGATTTCTAAAAACTACTGAGAAAATTCCTCATGAACAACACAGTCGCTTCCCGTCTAGGGGATGTATCGAAATTCATGTACAACCCCTCGGCAATTCAACGAGCTGCGGTTGGCTTGATTTCAGCAGTGACGAACGGCGAGATTGAACTTGTTGATCCGAGCAATCCGGTGGTCATGTGTATTGAAAATGCATCGATCAATACTGCTGCTTGGATGATCGAGAATGCAGCTCTGACTCGTCGCCAATACCCGGCTGCTGCCCAGACGATCGAAGATCTCTATCCTCACATGAGCGATAAAGATTACATCGATCGCTTTGCAGTACCCACTAAAGGCAACTTCGTCTTCTTCTTCGGTGAAGATGAGATCTTGTCTAAGCTGGTGGCCGATGCCAGCAACAACGGTGTTCGTAAAGTTGTGATTCCTCGCAACACTTACGTGACGGTCAACGATACGGTATTCAGCTTGCAATACCCGATCGAGATTCGCCAGATGGCTCACGGTGGTTTGCAGATCGTTTACGACGTAGATGCGCTGTCTCCGCTCCAACGCCTGGCTACCAACTTGATCGAATGGAAGATCTTGACTGCTGCTGACGGTACTCGTCTGCTGGCCTTCTCGGTCGAGATGACTCAGTTCAAGATCAACAGCCAAAACAACTCAGTGACGAACGCCACTGGTTTTGTGCAGAACATCGCGATCACTGATCAATTCTTCTTTGGTCGTGTGTTTCAAAAGAACAACGATGGTTCGTACAAAGAACTGGCTACCACTCACACGGAAGAGATCTTTGATCCGGCGACACCTACCGCTGTCTTCACGGTCTTAGAAGGCTCTGTTCGCGTCAAGATCCCTCAGGTCTACTTGACAACAGGAATGGTGAGTGGTTCGATTCGGATTGACATCTACGAAACCAAAGGTGTTTTGTCGATGAACATGATCTCGTATCGTCCCGAGCAATACTTGCTCAAGTACGAAGCATACAGTCCGAGCGAGAAGAATGAGTACGTTGCTCCTTTGGCAACATTGCGCATCAACAGCGTGATGTCGTCTTCGGTGATCAACGCTGGTCAGAACGGTCTGACATTCGAGCAGCTTCGCAAACGCGTTATCAGCAATGCGATTGGCTCTCCTGATCTCCCGATTACCAATACGCAGATCGAAGCATCTCTGGAGCGTGAAGGTTACGCTGTTGTTAAGAACATTGACAACATCACCAATCGTGCATTCCTGGCTGCTCGCTCGTTGCCTGATCCGCAAGCCAGTGAATTGATCACAGCAGCTGCTGCGGGTATCAGCACGTTGTCTACTTCAGTCGAAGACGTTGTCAAGGTCTCTACGGTTGTGAATAACGGTGACGTTGTCACGATCAAGCCAGAGACCTTGTACAAGAACATCAACGGTGTTGTGCAGATTGTTTCTGATTCTGAAGTGTCTGCGCTGAGCGCAATGCCTCCTGATCAGATGGCGATCGTGGTCAACAATGCCAACTACATGTACACGCCTTTCTACTACGTGATGGATTCGTCCAGCAACGAGTTTGGTTTGCGTGCCTACCACTTGGATACTCCTATTGTGGAATCCAAGTCGTTCATTGGCGAGAACGATACGACGCTGTTGCAAGTCGGTACTGACCAGTACTCAATCATTCGGTCCGCAAACGGCTATGTGATTGAAATCCAGACCAAGAGCTCTGATGACTGGAAGGGTTTGCGAGACGATCAAGTGTTTGTCCAGCTGGCTTACATCCCGACGGGCGACGTTGATCGCGCTTACGTGCAAGGCATGCTGGTCGGTAAGTCGGATGAGGGTGAACGCATCTATCACTTCCCGATCAATACCACTTGGAAGATTGGCGCAGATAACGAGATGCAAGTCTCGTCGTTCCTGATGTTCAACAATACACCTCGCAATGTGAACTTGCCGTTGCTGAAGGACTTCGATGTTCTTTACTCGACAAACACGCCTCGTGGTGCCAATTGGGTTGTGAGTAATACAGACGCGTTCTTGGGCTACTTCTTGCTGCCTCAGGATACGTACGCCATTACTCACGAGACTCTGTCGGTGCGCTTGGGTCACTTCTTGAAATACTTGTGGTGCCGTGCTCGCACTATTGTTGGTGAAGCCAATTACGAGAAATGGGCGATGGATGTTCCTGCTCTTTACGCAGAGGACATTTATCAAACAGATCCAGTGACCGGTTCTGCATTTGAGATTGATGCTGACGGAAACCTTCAATACACGATTCTCCACAAGAAGGGTGATCCTGTTATCGATGATCATGAACGACCTGTTTACAAGCATCGTATCGGCGACATCAAGCTTGACGCCTACGACAGTCCTATCGTGATCAACTCACGCAATCTGGTTCGCCAGATGGACATGTTCTTGATTGAAGGCAGTTACTACCTGGCCACTAACCAGGTGACTGCTGAGTATCGGAACTACTTGCGTACGACGGTGGTGGATTGGCTGACAGAAGACTTGCCCAGCATGGGTAACAACCTTCTGGAACAAACCAGTCTGTTCTACTACCCGATCACAAGCGTGGGACTGATCAAGGTCTTGTTCGCTAACGGCCTGGAAACCTATCTAGAAGCCGGTCAATCGTTCCGCTGTACCCTGTACGTCAACAGTGCTGTGTACAACAACTACGACCTGCGTGCGACACTGACTGTGAACACCATCAAGACGATCAGTCTTGAGTTGCAAAAGCGCATTGTGTCAATGTCCAACATCATTGACGCATTGAAGACTTCCTACAAGGACGACGTCATTTCGATTGAGATGTCCGGTCTGGGTGGGAACAAGAATCTCAACGTGGTAACGATCATCGATGATGCGCAGCGCTTGTCGCTTCGTAAGATGTTGGTGACTCGTAACGACGAGACGCTTGGTTTGCAAGAAGGTGTCGAAGTTACGTTTGTGCTTCACGAAAGAGCTAGTTTGATGTAAAAAATAAAAGGAGTGTTGGAAGGAGTGTAACCGCCATAGCTAAAAAGCTAATGGCGGTTACACTCCTTTTATTTTACGTCTTATTTACAGCTTCTTCTATTGACAACTTATCCCGATTGATTCTTTGATGAAGTTTCCAATACGGGATCCCTGATGATTTTGATATCTCAGAGAGACTCATCTGTTGTCCATTGAATAAGAAAGTTTTTGGTTGTGTGAGTGGGCCAAAAACCTTATCTAGTGGCCAGTTGTTATTTAATCGATTTTCAAGTGTAGCTACTTCAATCCCGATTAAATTGGACCATTCAGAAAGCGTAAGCGTCTTATCATCAAAAGTGTAAGTGCTTGGTTTGCGAATTTCAGGATTTAAAGCTTCGCTGACGCTAGCGCCTTTACTTAATCTTGTATAAATTGTCTTAGCAGAAACATTCAACTTTCTGCTCATTTCAGCTACAGTTCCTTTATTTCCATCGTGTTCCAGTACGACATTTGTTCTAAGATTGTTAGCTTGCTCCATAGGAGTTGCCCAACGACAATTACCAGGTTCGTAATTCCCATTCATGTCGGGGAAGCGATCAATTGAATATTCAGGGCCAGGCTTAGAACCCATATCGGTATAGAAGTTTTCGAAAGAATTCCTCCATCGATCACAAATCGTAATACCACGACCACCGTAGTTGTGATAAGCAGGATTATTTTGATTAAAACAACGAGCGATCATGCTACACCAGCTTTGGTACTCGCTAGTCTTGGACATTCCGTGCGTGCTATTTATACCAGTTACCATAATGCCATCCTCCAATTCTTGACACAAAGGTGATATGTGGTTATAAAACCGTAGACTTCGTTCTGCATGAGCGCGCAAGTCTTCGTTAATTGAGACGTCATAAATGGAGGGATCACTCCCTCCATTTATGCTATCTAGTTTGTTTACGAATAAACAAGCTTCTCGATTGCTTCCGGTGTAGAGTTCACCAGGGTTGCCATCTTCTTGCAGTATTGACCCACAAAGAAATCCATGTCGATTTGGAAATTCATGCACGCTGTGAGCAATTTCACAGTGTGTTTGTGAATCCAAATCGCCAGCTGCATAGCTGCTTTCAGGAGGTGGTGAACTTCCTTGATCAACGCAGTGTTGCTGCTCTTTCTCATCTTTTCAATGATAGTAAAGCAACTTTTCATGCAATCGTCGAGGCTGTTCGTTTCTTCAGCTGCGCCCTTCTCACTGAACTGAATTTCCTTGTTGACAATGAGAATGCGTTCAGCGATGAAACCTAACGTCACCGTATCGCTTTGCTGTTCCGTCATGGGCTCGATGCCGTCGGTCATTCGCTCCAGCTTTTGAATGTAGCCGAACAAATCACCGTCATGTATACGAGACAGACGTCTCATATAGGTCGATAGCTGTCTCTGAAGATCTCTATCGGTGGAATCTGCATCAAGACCTTTTAACGTGTCTTTAACAGCGGCGAGCACGTCACCGTTCTGTGCTTTTGAGGAAATGATCTCTTCAAAAACACGATCGGTTCTTGAAACAGTAATCGCGCCGTGTTCGTTCTCACAAAACCCCACACGAACTTGTTTCAATCTGTCGAGCAACTTTTCAGTAGCGTCAGAGATGGCTGTTTGATCGGACAGGTCTTTTGACAGTTTGGAAACACTGTCGACAAGCTTCTTGGGAGTATGGAAGTTTTTCTCCAGAGCAGTCATGTTCTTTACGAGAGTTCCAAGACCCTCGCTGCTCTGACGATATTTCCGCATGAGATCGGAAGTGACAAACTTCTTGTACTGCACACGTATCCACTCGATCGCTTCGAGGATATATTTCTTGAGCTTCTCAATCAGCTCTTCGATTTTCATCCCCACTTCAGTAGCGTCTATCTCTTTCGAGGATTCACTTCTGCCTAAGCGCTTGAGTCGAGCCGATATGATCGGATCTTTGGACAAATCAACCCCTTGGCGCTGGTAAAGGGGATTTCGGTTAAGCAGCGGTATGGCTTCAAGCAGCGCGCTTTTCATTGCTTGGTTGCCGTTTTTATCGGCACTGAAGCTATCTGCCTCATACTCAAACGAAGCCACAACGTTCTTACCAGGCTCGATCTTTTCCATATGGCCGCAAGCAATGTGACCATACTCGTGATCCATGATTGCATTTTTAGCGGATGCTGAAAGCTTATTCCAAATACTGGTGATCGCGAAGATGATGTGTTCACCGTAAACGATCAGATCCGGCTCTCTCACGATGCTTTTGACGTCAATGACAGCGTGTTTTGGAATAGCACCAATCCCCACCATCTCCAGGTACTTGTAGGTACCCATGTCGGAGAAGTCGCTTTCTTCGATAAACAGAATCTGTCCGTACGCGCACTTTTCGGTTTTCATTCTTTATTGCTCCCGTGTTAGTGCACGATGATGGGCATTCTTGTTACGTTCTTTTGACCGATTTTGCTCATGAGTTGCGAAACCGTCTGAACGTAGACATCTGCTTTCTGAACGACAAATGCCTCAGCGTGAATGATGTCGGACAGCAACGTGACGACGGCGTCAGTTTTTGATCCAGAACCATCAGTGATAGCCTGCATGCCACCTTCGCTTTCAAGCGTCTTCAGAATTGCCGTCAACGTCTTAACGTTGCTCTCATGCGCATCGTTAATGCTGTTAAAAATATTGACGATTTGTTCAATCTTCTTAGCGGCATCGTCAGTGTGGAGATTTTCACTCACAAGCTTATCAGCTTTTTCGTGAGCGTCGAGGGCCATTGATTTAAAGCTATCGACCTTATCCTTGAGGGACTTGAAGAATTGCTTATTTTCAATGAACTTGTCCAGGTTAGCAGCCAGAGTGCTGATCCGAACACAGTCTTCACAAATCGCCATAAAGGCTGCGACATTTTCCTTATCAATGAATTCAGAAAAAATGGTTCGATCTTTTTCTGACATTTCATCAATAAGCTTATTGCCTTTGCTGGTGACAGAACTTGCAATCAAGGCAAAGCGATTTCCGACATCTTTCGGAACAACATCCTTGCCCTTAAAGAATTTGAGGATCAATGCCTTGCAGGCACGGAACCATTCTGCAAGTTTTGCGATAACAGCTTTGAAGAAGGAAATGATCTTCTGGATGATTTCCTTGAAAACGGATTTCTTCTCACCGTCAACTGCCTCAAGGGCAAAGCTGTAACGAGTCTTCGTTACAGCTTGACTGTAGAAGCCCAGAGGGCAATCGTCAGTAACCATGCCAGGAACCAAGTCCATTGATTCCATAGCGATCTTCTGGTTCATACCACCGATTGCTTGGAGGCTGTTTCGCAGAGAGTCCAAGCCGCGAAGCTTGGTTACCAACGTACCGACGCTTGGATCTGGAGCGATTTCTTCGAGAGATACCGCGCCCAATTCCGCGTCTTCTTTAAAACCATTCATGTTGTTACCTCAGGTGTTTTTTATTCCGGAATTGGTGCGGTATCAGCACTCCTGCATTTATGCTGCTTCAGACATAAAGTCTTTGCACGCCCTCAATGTCGAGATGTTTTGCCAGCTCGTCACAATCGATGTGTTCGTTTTTTGGTTTGAACGATTGTGCTTTACTCATAGCCGTCTTAGCGATCCATTCATACCCGCGTAAAGAATCCTCAATAGCATCAACAAGGTACTTGAACTCATAAATGAAGTTCTTGCAGGACTCTGTCAATCGCGAGATTGATTTTTGCGCAGTGAGGATGGCTTTCATGTTCTCATCGATGTTGCGCATTTCGTCATCACTGACTTTGCCACTCATGTCAATCTTGAACAAGACTAAACCAGACGCGCTACTTGAAAAATCACCGAAGAAAGCAAGTACTTTCTTGTTCTCTTTCGCAAAAAAGAGCAATTCAACAAGCTCATTCGGCGTGAGAGTTTTCTCGCCGCTGCTTTCAGAATGAAGTCTTTTTTCAAGGATCGAATTAGCAAGTGAGTTTAACTCGCTCACCAATTCTTTATTTGTGAAGAAAACGCTATGTCTGACGTTATCCGAGTTTCTAATGAAGTCTTTAATTTCATCTTGCAGCTTGTGTGCAACTTCAAAAGCTTTGTGAAACTGTTTAAGAGTTTCAGGATGAGCTTTTAAATAGCGCAAAAAGGACAACCTCAAACCAAATCTGGAAATTGGCTTTCTGGCGTACCAGACTGAATCACGAGCAAACTTGTCAACAAACACCTGAGATTCACTCTCAGAAATCCCATGCACATACTGCACCAAAGATTCAGCGTACTTGTAGTTATCGGCCAACATTTCTTGATATTGCACGACAAAATGAAGAACGGCGTCGTGGGCGTTTGAGAATTTGTTGGCTTGCGCCAAGGTCTTCTCTTTCACTTCTGGATCCAAGAAACGCTTGATGGCGTGAATGATCTTACCCATCCATTCCTTGAATTTCTCCCACATCCTCGTAAGGATACTCTTTCTTTCTTCCTCTACTGCTTCGAGAGCAAAGCTGTAGCGAGTCTTCGTGATGTCTTGACTGTAAAAGCCCAAGGGACAATCAGCAGTGACAAGGCTTGGAACCAAGCTCATTGATTCCATGGCCAGCTGTTGATTCATGCCGCCAAGGTTTTCCAACGTAGCTTGGAGGTAATCCAGGCCGCGTTGTTTCGTCATCAAGGCACTGATGTCCAAATCTTCATTCAGCTCAGGAACTTCACCTGGCACAACTTCTTGGAAGACGGCTTGGTCAAATTCCTTAGCCGCTTCCTTTGCCGGCTCGATGACTTCATTATCGAGCTCAACACCTTCGTTAAGGCTTGACATGGTTTAGTCCTTAGCAGACGGGCGCCGAAATTGGCGAGACAGTCGCGATGGCTTCACCGTTGTTGGCTGCCACTTCAGCGTTCTTGGCTTCTTGAGCATCCTTGAGCTTTTGCAAGATGTCGCGGATGCCGATTTCCAAGGCGCCGATGTGAGTGGCCATGCGGTTCAAGGCGTCCATCTCTTCACGAGAGAAGTTGCGAGCAACATTGAAGTAGCCGCAGAAGTAGTCGTCCGGAGTTGTTGTGTGAACACGACGAACGTGGATGGTTTCGTAGCGCATCATCCAGAACTTGCGAACCAGTTCCAGCGACAGACGCACATCGAAAGGAGCAACTTCATTGAAAGCACCAACGTGGTCACGAGCAATCATCGCGCCGGAACGAGCGAATTCGGAAACAGCGCTGTCCACCTTAGCGGCCGGCACGGCAATGAAGTCAGCCACGCTGCTAGCAACAGCGGCAGCAATAGCGAAGGTGCGATCAGGGCCGGTCAGGCGAATGGTGGAAACGTTGCTCAGAAACTTGATGTAATCGGTTTTCATAATTCTCTTTCAGTTCAGATGGATTTGAGAGCTGCCGCCTTGGCGTACAGATCATTGTGGGCGAGACCTTCCAGTTGCCTTTGGAAGGTTACGTTGGCTTGACGGTTAGCCGCGTTGGCGTTGAAGAAAGCAAAAACCTTCGAGACGAGCGTGGGCTCAGAAGAACCGAGCTTGAGCACCTTATCCATGAAGGCAAGTTCTTCGTTCAGTTGTTTAACGTACGCAGCGTTAAACTTGGTGTTACCGCGAGCCAGAGCAACTTTAATTGCCTGCACCTGCTGGTTACGCAGTCTGACCAAACGACCGTGGTTGCTATCGTACATAGGTTCGAAAGGACTCACATCTTCTTTAGAGATGAGACCAACGCCTAGGATTGCGGCCACGATACCGATGATGACCATGAACGGGGCACCAGTAGCGACCAAGCCACCACCTAGTACGGTTGCAACAAGACCGCCGACGAAACGCGCAGCTTGAGTGTAGTAGAGCGTGGCGCGATCTTGCATCGAATAGTCCGGATTCCATTTCATCAGCTTATTCAAAGCTGAGAACAAATGAGCGCCAGCACCATGTCGAGCCGCGTATTGATCGGCTAACATTTCAAAGGTGTTCATGTCGTAAAAGCTATGGCCGGATTGTGTCCGGATTGCTTTCATGCCATTGCTCAAAAGCACAGTGCTCACCACCATGTCTTCAGCGTTTTCAATGGACTGAACGACGTTACGATCAATGCCAAGATCCTTACCGGCAGTCCTGATAATCGTCGCGCGCTTGCTTGGTTCTTTCACATTCAGAAGATCGCGTTGCAGCTCAGCCAATACTTGATTGGTGGAGACTGAACGATCCAGGAATTCCAGCGATGTCCAGAAGTGACCGATCTCGTGCAAAAGCAAAGAGCAGTATTCTTCATCGGTGAACTTGGCACCGAATGCTTCCTTGTACAACATCTCTCGACTCATGCTGAGTTCGCCATGAATTGTCTTGGAGATGCTTCCTGTTGCGACACATTTCTTCAAATCGAGACTGACGCTGAGTTCCTTCTTGAACGCATTGATTGACTTGATAATTTCATCGTTATTATCGATGGCAACAAAGTCGTAGGAATTGAAGATGTGACTCCAATCCAAACGCGTGAAGAAGATAGAACCAGTGGCTCCGACCGCTAGATCAAAGTTGATGATCAAGCCAGTGCGATCAAGCACTGTCTTACTCAACCTCTTCTCCAGGTTTTCCCACTCGGCGTTCGAAGCCGCAGCGCGTTGATCAGTCGGAAAAGTAGCCAGGTCAGCTAACAGATCTTTGAAGAAACCGTCACCTTGAAAATGTATAGCTTCTGTCGCAATTGACAGATTCTTTTCGGTGGACATGGTTTTGCCTTTTATGTTGTCAGTACTGTAATCACATAAATTAGCGTAATGATTGACATACGCATAAAGAGGGAGGGTAGACCTCCCTCTTTATGCTACTTACGTCTGTTACCGGGAATTAATGAATTCCTTGACCACACGCGTATTCAGATCATGGACAGACTTCCAGACCGTGTTCAAAACGTTCAAGCCCAAGACCACTTGAATCAAGTTCCCGCGAACCAAGAAGCTGTGGACTTGCGTCACATACTCGGAATGCGCGTCGAACGTACCTGTCGGACTCTTGACAGCTGAGTCGTTGAGTTTGTTCAAAGCATCCAAGAAGACCTTGGAGTTAGTCGCGAAGAAATTCTTGATCTGGTTGGCGTACTTGACGATCTCGTCGTTCAGAGCCACCAAGCGATCTTGAAGATCTTGAGCTTTCATCAAGTTTGTCGTGATCGTCACGCGGCCCAATGCCAAGTCATCCTTGGCTGGAGGTTTGATCGAAGCACGATACTTCAACACGCCTGCATACTGGTTGTCTTTGATTTCTTCCAGGATGTGAATGCAGTTGAAAACCTTCAGCTCAGTAGCGAAGTGACGAGCCCTGCGCTCACCTTCTTCAACTACGTGTCTGCAGGTTTCATCAAAGACTTGCAGATTTGCATCCGGCGCATTCATCAGCTTGTTGTAAGCTTCGATGACGAACTTGCAATGACGGAACTGCAAAGTCAACAATGCCACGGTGTCCTTGATGTAGCTAGCTGCCAACTGCTCCAACTTCTCAGTCTCAGCGATGATCTTCGAGTACTCGAGATGCAAGAAGCTTGGAATCTGGATAGGGATTGAACCCGTTGAGTATCCTTCAGTAGCGACGGAAGGACTATCGGGCTGGCTTTTAGCCAGATCCAGTAAGCGCTGCGTTTCATTCAAGGAGCGCTTGTTCTGCTCTTCTGAACTGAGGATATGCATCACGTAGTTCTTGATGCGGTTGAACATGTCAACAGCAAACGCGATGATCTTCTTGATGAACTCTTTGATCTTGTCCATCACGCTGGCCTGCGCGCCTTCAACGGCTTCCAGAGCCAAGGCGTACTTTTGCTCTTTACTCAGGATACCAACTTGACGCTTGTTTGTACCGAGTACGGCACAAGCCGCGCCGTAGCTTTCCATAACGAGCGAACCACTAGCGTCGTTGGCTTCGGTCAACTGACGCTTAAAGGCGCTGAGTTCGGCAGAACGCTGCAGAGATTCACTGAAGCCGGCCACGAGCTCATTGAGGTCGTTTGTGTACGACTCAGTGCAAAGCTCAGTAAGAGAAGTCTTTGGATCAACGAGAAGACTATCCCAGATTATCTTGTTCATACCAACCCTTAAAGCAAAAGATGTGTTTTTACAGGAACAATCTTTCCTGTGTTAAGGTACTGCAATCACATAAATTAGATTCATTGCTCATAAAAGGACTGACATGAGTAAAAACGCAATGCTCGATTTCAAACCCGAGGACATTGTCGGACGAGAATGTCGTCACGTCACCTATTGTCCTCCGAAAGACAACGGTCGTGGTGACTTGCACGTCATCAAGGAAATCTTGCACCTGAAGGACGGACGTATTGTTCCTAACCTGCGCAAGGTCTCCAATTATCAACGCCCCTTCTGGATCACCAAGAAGGGTTATCAGAATCACAAGGACAAAAAAGAATCTGAAGAGATCTCGCGTCTCCAAGAATTCCGTTGCACCCAAACTGATTTGACACGGCGTATCGCTATGGCGTTGGATAATCCAGGCATGCAGGGCGGTATGCGTCGTATTTGTCGCAGCCCCTACGTGTATGGTGCCGACATCACGGCAGCTGCTCTGATCAAGCAGGGTTATATCGACAAGTGGCCTGACATCAATACGCCTTTCTCAGTCTGCTACGCTGATACGGAAACAGATGTGGTGATTGGTCACGAGGAAATCCTCATGGCTACGGTGAGTTGGAAGGATAAGGCTTACACCGTTATCCAGGCCGACTTCGTTAAGGGTTTCTCCAACGTTATTCCTCGCTTGCACGCTATGGCTGAAAAGCTCATGGGTGACGTGATCAGGGAACGTAACCTCAAGTGGGAATTCGTTATCGCCAACAGCGAAGCCGAGGTGGTGATCAAGACGTTTGAGAAAGCGCACGAATGGGGTCCTGACTTCCTGGCCATCTGGAACATCGACTTCGACATCCCACGCATGATCAAAGCGTTGGAGAAGGTGGGCATTGATCCTGCTCAAGTTCTGTGCGATCCATCTATCCCGCCTGAGTTCCGTTTCTTCAAGTACAAACAGGGTCCAAGCCAGAAGGTTACAGCTTCCGGTAAGGCTACACCGATTAAACCCGCTGACCGCTGGCACACGCTGTACGCCCCTGCAAAGTTCTATGTCATCGACGGCATGTGTGCGTACAAGAAAGTCCGTACAGGCCAGCCTGAGCAATCCTCGTACGGTTTGGACGCCATCCTGACGGCTGAAGAGGTCGGTATCAATAAGCTGGACATCGAGGAAGCAAAACACGTCGACGGTTTGGCTTGGCACCGCTTGATGCAAACCAAGTTCCAATTGGAATACATCATCTATAACGGTGGTGACTGCATCTGTGGTGAGAAGCTCGATGAGAAGATCAATGACTTGTCCATTGCGCTTCCCATGATGACTGGTTGCTCTGAGTTTGATAACGTCAAGTCTCAGCCTCGTCGTACGGTGGACATGCTTCACACGTTTATGCAGAAGTACGGTCACGTCATTGGCACTACGTCCGATGAGATGAACGATGAGTTGGATGAACTCACAGTCGATCTTAAGGGTTGGATTGTGATGCTTCCTGCCCACCAGGTTGCTGACAACGGTATTCAGATCATCGAAGAGATTCCGCATCTGCGCAGCAACATTCGCAGAGACGTGGGTGACTTGGACGTGAGTGCTAGTTATCCAAACGGTGGTGAGGTGTTCAACATCTCTAAGCACACGACGTCTAAGGAAATCATTGACATCGAAGGCGTCAGTGAATACCAGCGTCGAATGCAGGGCGTGAACTTGTCGGGAGGACACACGAACGCTGTGGAGATCTGTACGAATGTTCTTGGCCTTCCTGCCTTGCCTGATCTGTTACACAAGTTCAAGCAAGACAAGGGTTTGTTTAACTAGAATTAAACAAAAAAAGAAGTAGCATAGAGAGGAGGCCTAGGCCTCCTCTCTTTATGCGGTCTAGTTCAGGTGAACGGCGACTTTGTTTTACGACACGTCAGCTTCAGCTGAGGCATGCGGTAAGTCTTCTTGCGCATCATCATTGCAGTACCAGGAGAACCATCTTTAAGCTCTTCCTTGATGAGATTGATCAAGAAGGTGATGTTCTCTTTAATCTCATCGATTCTAGCCTTAGGGATTTTGTTCTTGTACTTAGCCTGCTTGTTGGTTATCTCGCTGTTATAAACGTCTTCGCCCGCCACCTTAAGCGAGGATTCGCTATCAGTCATTCTCGCGGCCGAAATAAGGTAAAGACCACTGGTCGTGAAGATCATTTGCTTATCGCCAACGATTCGACGATTACGAATACCCTTGGTTTCTTCCAGGAGTTTTTCCAACCGAAGCTCAACACTACGGTAGATTGTTTCTCTAGTCTTGCTAGTCATGACTATATCTCCTTGGTTGATTTATCACTTGGTTGGTGGATCAAACTTCAAGGTCTTGGTGACCTCTTTCATTTGACGATACCACTTTTTACAGCCGTTCTCATCAACTTCATCAGGGATAGGGAAGAAACGCTCAACCGGGCGACCATCTTGGTTGTTGATAGTAAAGATGGTCGAATCTCCGAAGGCTTCGAAGCCGCCTTGGAAGATAACACGAATCACGATATCTTCCGGATCTTTGTCTCTGCACCAGAGATGCAGGCTCACCGGACGGTACAAATGCCGGAAGGTAGCTTTCGTGCCATGATCCTCGACCTTCATCAAATACTGAGAGTAGAACATCAAATCCGAAATGGCAGCGCCGTTAGCGATCTGACGTTCGAACCATTCACAGGCCTTGAGCGGGTAACCGTTAGTCATGTCGAACCATGCGTCGAGCGGATGGACCACGACGACATCACTGCGTATGGAATCGCCTTTTATTGTTTCTTTGATTTCATCCCAAGACTGATGCTTGATCAGCGCGAAGGTCTTACCTGTATCTTCGTTTTTAGTTGATTGTTCAACTGACATTTCATTTCTCCTTTATGATGTCTAACGGGATTGTTCCCAGCATCACAAGTAGGTGATATGTGGTTGAAAGTAAATAGACAGCATAAAGCAGGTGAGGTTTCCCCCACCTGCTTTAGCCCAGACTCCGACATCTGATCACAATTGTTTTCACGCACCTTTCCCAAGAAGCGTGAACATATCGTGGTTAATACAAAAGAACAAAGTGTAGCTCAGCTACCCGCAAAAGTGTAGCAACAAACAGTAGTGGCTATTTGCTGAAACGCTTGCTTAGTCAGACCTCAAACAAGGTCATGGTTCCGTGATGACTCGCAGTTGAGACAATGCATCGGCAAGTTAATGACATGTGAGCTCACATATAAATGTAAGCGAATACGTCATTCCTCTTGTTTGCCAGGGTTCAACTTTGAACTGTACGCTTTGACGCGCAACAGCTGTTCACTTGCTGACTTGATGCGGCATCCGCTCACACCAAGCTTTGTGGCCGTTTCAATCCACGTCTCGATTACCTTTGGGGCGGCTGGGTCTGTGGATCGCAGCAAGAAAACAGGTTCATCTTTCGGAATGTAAGGTGGTGTTCCTTCTGGTGGAAAGAATGCCAACATCTCTTGCATCCGATTTCGAATCTCTTCAAAATTAGATTGCTTAAACAAGATATCGACATTTAATAGGCGGAGAGCGTCGGCTGCAAATCTTCCCATTGCAGTATCTTCGCGGCCGTCATGGGTGGCTGACAATATTAGCCGAACAAGCATGTACTCGTACGGTGTTATGTCCTGGAAACATTCATACTTGTCGCTACCGTAGATCATAGACCATCCTCTTTAAGGATTCCCAACTCCGGCCCCCGACCCGGTTCATTTTTATTCCACCCTGGGTAAAGAGTCAACGATCTGCTGTTCTTTTTTCTGAGACGTTGCGGCCAGCTTCAACATTTGGATTACTCTGTGTGTTGGCTGGTCAATAAATTCAGTAAAAGATAAGCCGAAGTGATCAAATATTCGTTTGGACTTGTATTCTTTCATTCGCTCATGCACCGCACCGTCTGTGAATACGTCCTCGCATTCATTCATCAGGATGGGACCGTACGGATGTGCGTCCGTGGGGTCGTCGTGATTACGAATGCCAAAGGTCTGTTCGTATCGATCTAACAAGAACAAACGAACAGACGTGGACGGCATTTGAGGAGCTGACGCGATAAGGTCGTTTAATTCCCTATACGCATCAACTCCTTCCTCAAACTTCGGATCACAGACGTGAATGCTACCTGCTATTCGTCGGTCGGGACGATCCGACTGACTCGATGCATGAGCAGGGAAAAAAACACACCAATCACGTCGATGGGGATCAGATGCGGGAAACGTGGCAGATTGGTTTCTTTGCCAGAGGTTTCAGGAATCGCAATCACCGCCGCCGTCGAATCGTTGATGAACGAGTCAATTGCTGGGTAATACTTTTCCTGGATTTCCTTGACGCCGCTCAAGACTTCCAGCATGCTGTCGATGGTTTCAACATCGTTATAGCTGTTGCCGTCGATCGTGATGTTGGCAATCCAATGACCGTACTGGCGCATACGCGACAGATTGGCGTGATCCAAGATGGAGCGATTGCGGCCTTCCACATCGGTGCGATCACCAGTGAAGGTACGGTCGATCACGCTGATCAGCGAGTCAATCCACACTTGGGTCGAACGAACGTAGTCGCCAATGCTCGGAACCTTGAGACCGATCGTGACTTGATCATCCTTGAGTTGGATGGTGCGGCCGGACGAATGGATGAACTGTTCACGGTAGATTTTGACCATGTCATCCGTGATTTGTTCCGGCTGACGATTGCTCATGTGAGCCTTTTGGCGATCAGTGAAGGCTGTTTGATCAACCCACATCAGCTTGCCCACATCGATCAAACCGGTGATCACGTTCTTGCTAACGATGCCTTCAGCAGTCACACTGGAGCGGGCGAACTGGAAGCCGTTAGGCCAGATGGTGCAAGCCAGACCCCAGACCAGGATTGGCAAGTCAAGAATGCTGATCTTGTCGCGCAGATTCTTGCTGTCCTTCAGAGTGGTCGAGTAGACGTGATCCATGATCATGTCCACAATGTTGTCCACCAAGTAGCCCGAGGTATTGGAGAAGGCCATACCGAATGTAACGCGGCCCAGAGCAATACGAGCTTGCTCGTTGCGCTCACGCAGTTCCAGGTACGCAGAGTCTTTCGGAGTCTTCAGCGTGATGTGGAAGCCAGAATGCCACAGAGGGATCTGAACCAAACCACCACTGCCCAGCAAAGCGCGCATGCGAATCAGCGCGTTCTCGCCGGTGAGCTTTTGACCTTCTTTGTCGGCAAACTTCGGCGACGAGAAAGCAAGACGACCATTCGGAGTGTCCAGGCCTTGACGCCAAGCCGAACCTTCACGAGTGATTGCAGGAACCAGCAGACCACGTTTCAAGCGAGGGATCTCGCCTTGATCAAGAATGCCTGCCCAGGTCTTGCCAATATTGGTGGCGAAGTCCTTGGCATCAGGGTGACGCAGGTTTGCTTCCGTATTGGCAGCAGTGGCCGCAGGCAAAGCCATTGTTTCAAGACTGGTGTCCAGAGTACCGTCGAGGTGACGAATACCCTTCTTGACATCCTCGTAGTCTTGTTGAACAGTGCTGCAGTCGACGAACCCGAGCATCTCCGGAGTTGCCGATGCGCGGGCATCAGGTTCTTCAGCATCAAGCTTGGGTGGAACAACAGAAGCCGGAGCTTCTTCATGAGTCTTCACTTCCTCGACTGGCTGTGCAACTTCAACAGCCACGGGCTCGGCAAGAGCTGGGGGTTCTGCAGGCATTTCCGGCGGAAGGCCGGCGGCTTCATTGGTATCTGTAATCATCTTGTTCTTTCTGGATCAGTGAACAGTTTCTTTGACTTCCACATCAGTGATGACGGTCGGATCTTGTTCCGGAGTCATACCGGGTTCCTCGGCCACCACGTTCATGTGCAAGTGAGTAGCAATGTGCTCAGTCACTTGCTTGGAGAGTTCAGTGGCGACTTCCGGGGCGGCAGCGGCCAACTTTGCTTCAGCAGCAACGATGATTTCCGTCACCGACTCGATCATGGGACGCACGTTGGCTTCGAACTGTTCAGTCCAAACCAAGTAGTCATTGTGCAGCATGATCGCTTTGAGGTGCTCGTCGGCATTGCTCGAAGCACCAGTGTTCTCGGCATGCTGCGCGCGGATGCCGGAATAGAACTTGGCAAATTCGGTCAAGTCGCGAGCCAGCACGCTGGCCGTGCGGTTGAGATGTTCCATGTTGTCAACATGCTTCATCAACTCAGCGTTGCGAAGAATCGGCAACAGGGCGCCAGGAGATGCCAGCAGCTGACCACAGCGGCCGGCGATTTGATTCAGGTCATCCCAAACCTTATTGTTCTCGGGCGGCTGAATCAAGTTGTCGGCAACAGTCGTGCCTTTCTTGGTCAAACCAGTGGCGCGGCGCTGAGCGCGATTCATTCCGCCAGCCAGCATGTTTGCGGCCAAGGCCGTCTTTTTCGGATCAGTGGTCGGAACTTCAATGCCGTGGACTTTTCGAGTGTTAGTTTTGCTCATGATTTTCTCCTGAGGGATATCAACTTAAGAATGGCGGATAGCCCTCAACTTACGAATCAGTCCAGGGCCTGATCGTATAAATTGTTAAAAGCACTCATTAAGAACGAGATGCGGCTTCGCTACAGAATTCAAAGAAACGTGTATTTTTTCCCTTATTATTCCGCAATATTTTGATTCATTCTCTATATATGAAAAAAGGGTGTCCCCATGCTGGATTCATTGAACGTTTATTTACAAACGTCAACAACTCCGGAACTACGAGCTGCAATTGCTGATGCCTTTGATATTTTCGAAGAGTACGGCCTCGAGGATCCTGACGTTGGTTTCGAAGATATCTTGATGACCTCGGAAGACGAAGGAGTCTCTGAAGTCATGACACGCGTCATTGCCTTGACCGAGGAATTGCAAGATAGCATTCTGGGTCAGTTGCAGATCAAGTTGGCTGATGAGGCTTCCGTTTCAGAAGGCAACACAGTTTTGCGAGCTTTGAAGCAATTGGAGTCCTCTGACTTCAATGACGAGATTCACCAAGTCTGTCGTGAGAACACTGACACGATCGAGAGCTTGGCTGAAATCTTGAATTTGGTTACAGGTATCGATACCGAGCGCCTGATGCCTATGTTTGAAGAAGTCAGTTCTTCTTTGATCAAGCGCATTGGTGAAAGAGCCGCTCTTTACGTGGCAGAACATCGCGATGCGGTTGATGTTGAAAAGAATTCGGAACTGATGAAAAGGTTCCTAGCTTACCGCCTTGCCATGGACAGTCAACCGCTGTTCATGTACGACATGTTGATTGCCAGTGTTCCGCTGAATCAACCGTACAAGACTTACCACGTCAAAATCATGCAGGCTATTCAAGCTCAAGAGCTTGCTTCGCCAATGATGCCTCGTCTTCGTCAAGTCAAAACTGCTGTGCAACTTTGCGCAGCAGTCATCGTGGCCTGCGACACACAAGACGCCAACATGCGTAATGTGGTCATGGCTGAATTGGAAAAGACCTACAGCGACATTGATGCGATTACTCCTATCTACGTCGAAATCGATTCCATCATGAACAAGTTCCATGCCCTTATGAACTCGGGTATGGGAAAGGCTGAATAATGAAACGACTTGATTTCTTCATCGCTGCTTTAAAAGCAGAAGTTCACCTACGCACGGCCTGGGTGATTTCTGCCTTCAGCTTGATCTCTGAGAACCCAGATGCCTGGAAGGAAAACAGCACGCCTGGTGATCCTTCCAACTATCCTTTCCGGGTAGTTCAAAATGCGGCTGGTCATTTCTTTGTCAACCCTAGCAACGTTGATGAACTCGTCATGATCGAAGATGCTCCTGCGGGCAAACCCATCTTCGAGATGAAAGAAGAGATCGATGTACCTGCTGGTACTTTGGTCAACATTGCAACTGACACGCACACCACTTACGGCAATCTGCTGTTCAACGCTTTGTGCTTGGTCTATCCGTTTGGGAATAAAATCCCATTTCAGAACGGCGACATCAGTACAAGCAAGTTGGAAGAAATGATCGTTGACCGCTTGAAGAGCACCAACGATAAAGAAGCTGCTGCATGGGAAGGTGAAGGTCGTAATCCAAAGTGGATTTACGTTGATGAGCATTTGAAGTTTGTCAACGCAATGTTTGCGCTTGGTGCTTTTACACAACTGTGCGTGCCTGCTTGTTCCGAGAAATCAATGACGTCTCCTCCCGGATTGGCAGAATTGCGCGAACGTCTCTTGGCTGAGAACAAGGAACGCTTGCACGATCCAGAAGTGATTGCCAAGATTGATGCCGAGCTGGTTGGTTACTTGAAGGAATACCTCAAGGGAGATTCTTCCATGGGTTTCCTGAGCAAGAAATCTTTCGACGTTGTTCGCAAGAAACTGTTCTTGATGAACGGCGCTGAAGCCAGTTTGGAAAAAGACAACAGCTTCCAGTTGGTTACTCGTTCCCTGAACGACGGCTGGGACATGAAAGACTTCTCTGCACTTTGCACTGGCTCACGCTCTGGTTCTTACAACCGTGGCGCTCAGACAGAGTTGGGTGGCGAGGCCGTGAAATGGCTGTTCCGTGCTTCTTCTAACTTGGCAGTGGTTGGTAAAGACTGTGGTTCCCGCATGGGTAACTATATGTTTGCTGCTCCCGGTGAAGAACATAAACTGATTGGATTCACCGCCCTCATCGGTAATGACAATGTCAAGATCGATAAGACAAACGTCGGAACATACATGGGTAAGCGTCTTTTGATTCGCTCGCCAATGTATTGCAAGATGCCCAAGACTGACTTCTGCGAAGCTTGTATTGGTGACCGCTTGGCAAACTCACCTACGGGCTTGTCTACTGCTGTTGCTCACTACGGCGACACCTTCATGGCATTGTTCATGTCAGCCATGCACAGCAACGTGCTGGAGCTGCAGAAGATGGACTTCAAGTCGGCCATTGTTTAATGGTCTTTTTTACCTTACCAACGTGATCATGTGTTATGGTTAAGAACAGAAACAAACCTTTCAAATCGGAGCCTGGAATGAGCAATGAGAACAAACCTGAAACCCTCGTCACTGGTGACGCTGGCGCTGCTGTCGCTGGCGGGAACGATGCATCTGCAGCCAACGCCGCAGGCATCAATGATCAATCGGGCGCTGCAGCAACAACCGGTGAATCCGCAGCCGCCAATTCGCAACCCGAATCCGGTGGTGACGCTCAACAAGCTAACGAAGCGCCGAATCCGGACTCAGCATCACAGCCTGAGCCTGAAGTCGTGATCACACCAGCGCCGGCTCCGGCACTGCAAGCTGTGTTGCCGCCTCCAGCGCCAAAGTTGCAACCTTCGATTGCTCCTACCCCGGATGCACCCAAGGCTGTCGTGGCCGCTGTGGTTCAAGAATTGCCCAGCAGCTCTATCACTGGCATCACGCCTCACGAGAACGTGAATCGTCTGCTGGCCGAAGTGCCCAAGAGCAAGCACGGCATCATCCACTTCCTGGTGGAATACGCTCGTGACATGGCTCCTCGTCGTCCCATCCCGACGGCCGAAGGCGCCAGCTATCAAGTCAACTTGTACCGTCAGCTGCATGCGTTGATCAACAAGGAAGACGAGCACTTCCGTCCGCTCTTCACCGCTGTTCTGCGCATGTTCGAAAACGAAGCAGACGGCTGCTTCCGTGCAAGCCACGCTTTCCGCTTCATGGAAAGCGTGTCGCTGAATCGTGATGAGCGCGAATCCTTCAACAGCCTGATCGACGCCTTGCGCTTGCTGGGTCCTGTTCAAGGCCGCAAGGAAGCCGGAACGCAGATCAGCCTGTCCAAGGTGTTGGCCAAGAACATGACTGACTCCGGTCGCTCGCGTGTCTTGAGCTACTTCGACGGCAGTATCTAAGGTCTTTGATCTTTAGAAAATAACAACACTACGAGGCCTAAGTGCTTCGTAGTGTTTTATTCTGTGTAGCACGTTATTACAAAGGACCCCTCATGTCAAAGAACTTTCAGGTAGGCAACACTGATCCCTACATCTCCAAAATTCAACAAGCAATCAACGAAAAGTTGGGCCCAGTTGACGCCAGCAAAATGCCTGGTAAAGCCTATCTGGTAAGCGATGGTGGTTTTGGTCCCAAGACTCGTGATGCCTTGATGGCATTTCAAAAGTCAGTTGGTCTGAGCGCATCAGGCACGTACGATGCTGCAACTGCTGCGGTACTTGATCCATACATTGACCAGCGGTTCTTGTCTGACGAAGACTTCTCTGGTGCTTCTCAAACGCTGCAAATTGAAGAAGCACTCATTCGCGCTGTGACCGAAGTCGAAGGTCGTGGCCGTGGTTTCTTGCCCGATGGGCGGCCTTTGATTCTGTTTGAACGCCATGTGTTCCGTCAGCAATTGCTCAAGCTAATGAAGGCGTCGACGGCAACGGCAGTAAGCGTTGCCAAGATTCTGGGCGTGGGCGTTCCTGTGACTGGTCCGAACATCGCGTTGCTGGACGATACGATGATGTCTTTGCATGGCGACATCTATTCCGAAAAGCTTGGTGGTTATATCGGTGGTGCATCCGAATATAAGCGTTTGGAAAAAGCTGCTCAATTCAGCCTGAGTGCTGCTCGTTCTTCCGCTAGCTGGGGTATGTTCCAGATCATGGGTTACCACTTCGCTACGCTGGGCTACGGCTCAGTTGAAGAAATGGTGAAGCTGGCATGCGTGAGCGAAACATCTCACCTGAAGGACTTCTGCAAGTTTGTTCAAGCAGATCAAAAACTCATCACGTCTTTGCGCGGTAAAGACTATCTGACTTTTGCACGGACTTACAACGGTCCTGGCCAACAAGGTTACGATGAGAAGATCCGTACCGCCTATCAGAAGTTCAAGAACTAAACAAAAAAAATAAGGCGTAATAGAGCCAGAGCTGGGTGACCAGCTCTGGCTCTTATTCCGTGACCTTGCTTCTTACGAAGCTTCGGTACCGGGGGCAGGCTTTTCAGCCGGCGTAGGCGCAACCTTGACCAGACCGACACTCATCTGTTCAATGCTGTCCATGATGGCGTGGCCGGTCCTGGACATCTCGGCTCGGGCGGCGGGCGTCATGACCGGTTTACCGTCGTCTGCAGGAGCAGGTGTCACGCTCCAAGTACCGCCGACGAGGCCGGCATCAGGCTTGACTTCTTCGGTTTTCGGAGCGTTCATCTGGATCAGCTTTTCCAACGCTCCCATAGCGCGAGTCAAACGAACCGTGATTTCGCCGACAGTCTCGGTCGAAACGACGTAGCCTTCCAACGTCGGTTGCTTCGTCAGCAAAGCAATCGTCAGACCCATGTCTTCATGAGTCTTCTTGAACATGTGGCTGACGATAGCGCGGCGCTGATCATCAGTCAGAGGTGTTTTGTTTTCTTCAGACATTGTGAGTCCCGTGATAAAAATAGAAGACTAAGGGTGGTTAGCCCTTAGTCAAGCAACACCTACGTTACCCGAGCGGGATAGCGTAAGTGGATGAGCCACAAACTAAAGCTCTGGTCAGCAACAACTCTTTCTTCTTCATGTGATAATCAACGTGTTTAGACACGTCTGTACACACGAAGTAGATGAAACGTAGCTTCATGTCAGCATACTTCTCAGGATTTGTTACTGGAAGATTTCTCAATCGTCCAAAGCCTTGGATGTTGGATGCTGAACTCGACACCGCCGTCGTTAAGATGACAGTGGAGAGTTGATCAATGTCGTGTCCCGTGCCGGCCGATTGCAAGGTACTTACAGCGATCTCTGCATCCAACAAGTTCTCATACGGGTCATCTTCGACATAACGCCGAACATCTTTACCCGGATAAGTTTTCTTCAAGTACTGCGCCACTAGCGTGCACAAGTCAATCGATGCGCAATATACGAGCAGGCGATTGCCTTGTTTGTAGTCCTTCAAATAGTGATCGTGAATTGCAACATCAATCAAGTTCATGTACCCCTGCAGGAGTAATGGGTACTTGATGACGCTTTGTTCAAAGGCATGGTGACTGTAAGTCGAGGAGCCCCACTCCGACGTCTTCAGTAAATCAGGCCTTTTGACACTATAGAACAATGCAGTGGATTCGATATATCGGTCATATGCGAGTCCAGCGTAGCGATGGTCTTTTGGATAACCGACCTCGTACATACGAGAAAGGAACGGATCATCGTTGATCAAGGTCGCCGAGAGCGAGATTGTCAATGGGCAGTGACAATACAAGTCCATCTTAAAGTTCAAATGGAAGTCTTGGTGAACCTCGTCGATGATTCGAACACCAGCGCCCAGAATTGGAAGGAGTTCTTCTGGGTAACAATCGTAGCCTTGGCTCAGACTGTAATCGCCTTTTCTCTCATACAACGTAAACCAGTTTTGTAGCGTTCTATTACTAATGATTACTACTCTTGCCTTGAGCTGACCGCTCTTGGCTGTGGCAATCAAATTCATCAAAGCAGCAGAGCCGTTGATCAGGATGGTTTCCTTTTTAGGGATACCACAAATCTTCTCAAAATCGCTAGCCCATTTCTCCATGTACTGGGGTTTAAGGATAACGACAACTCTGGCTTTTGTGGCAGCAGCTCTATTTGCTGCCAAGAACGTCTTGCCCTTTCCTGGTTGGATTTCAACCAGCTTCCGTGTGTTCGGGAGCGAGGACAACAGGTATTCCGCAATCGGTTCCTGGTAGTCTCGCAATGTCCATCCCGGCAAAACGGAGATATCCACGGGCGCACCTTTCGGCGGCTCATGGATAGTAACCTGGTAGAACTCAGGCAGGATTGAGATGTTGTTTAAATGAGTGACGAATGCGTCGTATTGGTTGATATGGAAACGAAACTCGCTTCCATCTCGTACACGCGCACCAAACACTTTCAGCGGAGCGCGGACGTATTTACGCCCAACGCGGACAAGACCCATCTGAATGTAGTTCTTCGCAAACTGTGTTACTACCTCACGCCCACGAGGAGAGCAAAGCGACAGTTTGAAAAAGTGCGAGTACACATCAACCTTGAAGTATTGGTGCAAATACATCCAGTGGGCTCCGTGTGGGGTGGTTGTTTAGACCACCCCTTACTCTCTTACATCTGACGACTGCCGTACTGAGTTACTTCGCGTGGCATGATGAGGCCATCGAAGATATGCTCAAAGCGGTTAGGCAACAGATACGTTGCGGGGTTTGTGATGATTTCACCATGACGCTCGTAAGCCATACGAGGAGCCAGATTACGGTAGTCCATGGTCAGACGCATAACGCCCATACCTTGTTTGCCCCACGGTTTCGGGAGCGCGTAATCGTTCTCTTCGGCGGACACGATCATTGCTGCGTACAACACGACTTCCAGGATCGCCAGGTTCACGTTCAGCTTTTCGTTCACCAAAGTAAACAGATCAACTAGCAGTGATGCCGGGGACATGAAGTTATCGCGCTTTTCCGTATCCTCCACGCACGACTCGATCATGACGGCAATCTCTCGAGAGTGATCGCTCATGTTGAATGTGCGCAGCGGCAGGGTAAGAATCGATTTCTCGAAATCCCAACCATCCATATCGATCACTACGTTGCCGTGTTGATCGTACGTCCATTTCTTCTCGCGGACATGCCGAAGCATATCGTGAGTGAAAGATGACAAGCGACGCTTTTCATTGACCTGGATTTCCTGGTCATAGATCATTTTGTCGGTGGTCACTTGGACGCTGATAGCTTTGATCTCGGTAACTCGAGGCGTCTGCAACTTCAGGATGTCATCGATCTCCAAGACATCGGTCAGGTTCTTCACTTCTGAAGCCTTCACAATTATGGAAATCTTATTCCCCTTCAAACGATCAGAGAGTTTATAGGAATTTCCACCTCCGACCACTTGCAGGAACTTCTGATCTTCTTGGGTCAAGATGGCTGGCTCAACCGTAGCTGTGCCATCCAAGTGCTTGACCGACAGCACTGCTTGCGACGATTGCTGCGTGACGTACGTAGCGCACAACTGGCCCAGATTGGTATTGTCCGGGATGGAATCCGAGATCTTGCCGAAGCAAACACGACACACACCGGATGGATCTGGGTGGAAACAGTTGAACACCGAACGCATGTTGATCTTGCGACCAACCAAGTGCGTGTCTGTTTCTTTGACCGTCTTCAGCACGCCGTCGTCGTCCATGTAGTTCTTGCCGACGATCTGGCTCAAGTCACCCTCATAGGTGACCTCGCCATCAACAACTTCGCGACCACGAACGTACCAGCCCAAGTACTTGGTTGAACCACAATCTTCGTGATGCAACGTTTCCACAGCCTGCGAGACGAACTGCAAACGACGTGAGAAGTACTCAGCGGTCTGCAACGGTTCTTTCGCGAACTCCATCGACTTGGACGCTGACCGTGATTCGATCATGTTGTCGTGGATGGAACGGATGCCGTGAATGTAGCCTGACAGGATCGGATGAGCGAACCGGTCCGAGTTGGTATCTGTCAGGAAGCCACGCGGCCCCAAGCACTGGTGAAGCTGTTTCTCACTGATCAAGTTAGACCGGATCATCTTGGAGATAGGCGACAACAACATCTCAGGCGTGTCCCGCAGGACGCTAGAGATGGTGCTGTAAGCACCTGTGATCGAAGCTTCTGTGGGTTCCAGCCTGGATTCCATCTCGACCATCGCAGGAGTTTGCAAGACCTTGATGAAATCCACGACATCCAGGGAGATCACGTATTCTTCCAACCGATACGACATGTCGTTGTACATCATGTTCGTCACTTCGTACGCCATCTTGGCCATATCGAAGCGAAGTTGACGACGCTCTTGCTCGCTAGGTATCAGCTCACAATGGTAGTCGTACACGTCCCACAACACTGTTTTGATCAGGCTGAGGTGCGTGCTCGGCGACACACGGCGACCGTTCAACATCTTCTTCAGATGGTGCGACATCTTGATCGGAGCGCCGGGATACGCACGGTGGAACTCCCACGCATAGCGAGAGTACAACGTGGTCTTTTCATTGACTTCGTAATCACCATCATCAAAACGAATGGTGAACACTCCGGTCAACGTATCCCAGCATTCTTCGATGGGAAGGTTAACGATGTTTCTTGCCGGGATGATCATTTGTCTTCAGTCTCCATCTGGTTACCAGCAGAGCCGGCGACGTAGGGTTTGTACATGAACTTCCATCCACCGCACAAGGCCAAGTGTTTGACCAACTGCAGAGGACGCGCGTTGCCCAGCGGAATTTCATTGCGATCCACAGCACACGCAATATCTGTTGGCTTATCAGCCAGCAAAACACTGCGAACAATCGAGCGGTGAGTCGGGATGTTGTTGTTGCGATCCAGAATCTCTGCCGTTGGCAAAGGTCCGATCGTAGACAGCAAGATTCGAACTTCCGCATCGCCGAAAGCACGGATGGCTTGATTCCGTGTTGGCGACGTGTACTTATCACGGCTGGTGATTGGTGCAAGGACGCCGAAGTTCTGGAACTTGCCGGAAGACACAGCAGTCCAGTCATCACCAGTCTTTTCCAGAATGATGATGTACATCGAACCAATTCGTACAGGGTTCTTGGTCGTGCGACGGATGCCGGAGTTGCCGACATACGAGACAGGGCCGTAAACCGTCTTGAATTCGTTCTCGAGTTGCGCAATCACATCTGGACCATACGCTTGGTTGTCTGGCGGATGATGGATGCGGTTGACACCTTCCTCGATGATTTCTTTCAGATGGTATTCGAACGGCTGTTTGTACGTGCCGTCAATGAACCACTGATGTACGTGCGGTATCACGATCTCGTACCAGCGCAGCAGACGATCTTTCACCGTTTGCATGTTTGCGTGCGTACGAAGGTATTCTTGATTGATTGGACCGCTGTCTGGCTTGATTCCAAAAGCATTCCGAATCTCAACCAAGAGATCGCGTTTACTTGCGTTCAAATACAACTCGTACAGACCGCCAAGATTCTGGCGTGCAAAACGAGCGTTCGGATCCATGATCAGGTCAGCACGATTGCCGGCAGAATCCACCGGCATCTCATCATCTTCAGCAATGTGACAGATCACACCCTTACCGCCGTACTGATCGGTGAGCTTGAAGCCGATGTTTGGCGTGATGTCGTATTCGATCACGAATTCCATGCGCCAGTCGTCCAGCGGAATACCGCGGTACGTCTTCGTCACGCGATCTGAGGATTCGCTTTCACCAGTTCCCTTAAAACCAAGAACGGTGTAAGCTTCCCTGACCAACGTGTGGAATTCTTCGCTGAGCGAAAGCGAGTCGCCACGATTGCGCTTGAAAATCTCGTACTCCGTGATGATTTCACGGTAGTAACGACGGCTTGCTTCGTTGTACTTGGCAGCCTGAACTTCCATGCCGATTGGTGTTGTCGGCACCGAAGACTCAGCGTCGTGCATCACACGGATGTCGATGATTTTGCCGCCGGCAGACGTGTACGTGCTGCGATCAAAGACGTGATCCAGATGACGTGTCGAGTTGACAGTGATTTCGACGGGTTCGAAATCTTCATCGTAGCTGCGCAAAGACATCAGCACACCGTCGGGCGCGACGTATTCACCGATGTCTGGGAAAGCCTTGTAGACCTTGTCTGTACCGTATTTGTTCAGCGGATAGAACTTCGATCCCCACTCAACGATACGACGCTCGTAGGTTTTGAACGAGAACTGCTTCAACAAACTACGACTAACGACAATACCGTCTTCAGCAACGCCTGGTACTGACATGAGTGCGATGTTGCACTCACGGCCGTACATGTAGTTACCGTGCTTGCCAATAGCTGGCGAAGATTGCAGCACAGTTCCTGCGGCAATAGAAGCGCCGACACTAACTTTACTGCGATCTGTTGTGTTCTTGAACGCAAAGCCGAAATACGGATGATTGCTGTGGAAATCCACGAGCGAAATGCAGCCGATCTCTTTGGTATGCGCATTTTCGTAGATAACGAGTGTTTCCGGGTTATGGCTAATACCGGAATCAAGCGTTTGACGATAACGAGGGATGATGCGGATGATGTCTGCATCGACCGGCATGGTTTTCGAGAAGGTGTACTTACCGTACTCCTGCTCCATGCCGCTTTGAATGCTCTTCTCGGTTGAGCCACTGATCACCAGAGCTTGGCTGATGTGGCTGGAGAACATTTGCTTTCGCGACGCACTGTTGTAAATGTCGAAGCTTGTCAACCCGAGGACGGTTGTGAGCTTTTGCGAGAGCTGGTTGGGTTTTCGGATATGCGGGTTTGTCATCAATTGTCCTCTTTTTTGATGTACTACACGGGCTATTTGTCTTGCAAGGTCTTTTGTATGATTGTCACACCCTTAGTGATATGTGACTGAAACAACTTAGAACTTAGCGAGGTTTCTCAATGGCAGCAATAGACGGACTCATGGTGTCGGATGGTGCCGACATCTATTACACCCAAGCTTTCCATAACGTGTTGGAAGACCACATGACTTATTTACGTGGTTTGAAGTCAACAACTAGACAAGAGGTTGACCCTATCGACGTTGTTCGTTACCAAGCCGATTTGTTTGGCTTGCTAGGGAAGTTTGGGATTAAGCCCGAGCTTCACTGGACTGTGATGCGTATGTCCAACATTGTGTCACCTGCCAAGGTTCCTGAAGATTTGTCTCACATCCTGGTTCCGGATGAGATGGAGATTAACCGACTGAAACAAACAGTCGTGACGACCTCTAAAATCCAAAAGTAAAAGCAAGACTAAAAGGGGTCCCGTGAAGGACCCCTTTTATGACGTCACTTAGATGCCGGCAAAGCCGCCACCGTTGTTGCCGTTGTTCCCATAGCCGTTGCTATAACCAGGACCGCCGGAACGACCCCAGATCGGAACATGCGGAGGACGTTGTTGCGGCTGCAATTGCTGACCAGCGAAGGGATGAGCGCCGTAGCCGTAACCCATCTGCTGAACCGGTTCAACGTAGTTCGGCAAGAACTTGTTCAGGCTTTGCCCAATAACGCCAGGCGTCGCACCGACACGAGCCATACCTGCGTTTTGCTGGATGGGCTGTTGCACGGTCAACGGTGCGTTGTGAACCACATTAGCCGGCATCCCATAAGCAGGACGCTGAACAACGGGTTGCGGACGCGCTGGAGCTGTAGGACGTGGGCCAAAGATCGTGTCGTTGCTGCGATCTTCAGCAACAGCCGGAGCTTCGACTTGCTTGACAGTTGCGGGAGCTTGGCTTGTTGACAAGGTATTCTCGCCATCCCAAGGCGCTTGGTTCAGCGCTGGTTTGACGATACTGCCAGGAACTTCGATCTTCGGCCGATCCGAACCAGGCAGCTTGCCTTCATTGCCGGGCTGAGCTGGGACCAGGTTGATCTTCGCTTGAATCGCAGACAGGTTCTCGAAGGTGCTGACCCAATCCATCGGGTATTGCATGGAATCACGATCAGGGATCACCGTCTCGCCGAACAGCTCGGTCATTTCGTTCACCAAACCACCCAGCGAACGAGTAGCTTGCATCACGGCATCCAACGTTGGAGCAACTGTGGAGTCGCTGCCGCGGTTGTAATGACCAGCAATGGCGATGTTCGGCACCATGTACTCGACCAACTTGATCAAGCATTCACGATGCGCCTTCTTCACGCGGACGCCGTAGATCATGTTGGGCTGACCAGTTGCTGGACGCTTCAACAGCTCTTCGTAGAACGGGAATGACACAACGGCCAAGCGCTGCACAGTGCGTCCACCAATCTCGCCGCCGCGTTTGATGAAGAAACGCATGAAGCATTTCCCATCTTGGCTGACCGACATTGCTTCCAGGATTTTCGAGTAGGCTTCGACGATGTCTTCGTCGATATCCTTCAGGTTATCCATGAACAACGTTTGGTCAGGCGTCAGATTGACGTGTTGAGCTGGCGAAGTTGCGAGCGTCAACAAGCACAACGTGATGTAGCTGAACGAGATGTTCAGGCGAGCGTTGATCATTTCACGCGTACGTGTCATGATGTCCGTCTCACCACGGATCAGGCTTTCGTGAAGCGGATGGAACACCACTCGATTGCCCAGATTGGGTTGGGCCAGCTGATTGCGAACCGGGAGAACCAAGCGCTTGCCGCTGAGCAAGACGGGTTCGTTTTGGTCCACCATCGAGATAAAGCCTTCGTCATCTGCAACCATGCCGGCATTGGCCAAGATGACTTTATAGATATCATTCAGTTCCAATTTGGTTTCCTTTTTCTAGATATTACCAAAGCCGCCAGTGGCCAGCTCATCAATGTTGACGGACTTGACTTGCACCAGCGATTCCATCAGGTTGCTGAAGTCGCAAGCAACTTCTTGGATGTGATCGTTGTACGCAGTCAGCACTGGGGCGCTCAAAGCGTCAGCAAACGTAGGTGCAGAGAACGAAACCTGCGGACCTGTGTCCAGCTGAATAGTGATCTGCGAGAACTCCGTCAACGCGATGTTGGCGAAGACGTCGTAACCAATGCCGTTGCGCATTGAGATGTCGTCCAGCAGTTCCTGCTGGATACGATGCTCAAGCAGCGACAAGCTTTGTGGCGACAAGACCATTTCGTTCACCAACGGTGTGGCGTACGGGATCTGGATGAACGCCCGGCCCGAATAGTTCGTAGCCTGAACGATCATGTGGCGCAGGCCGAACTCAACCATCAGCGCGGGGAGGCTGTTGGACAAGATCGTTGCAGCCACTGTTTCCATGTCCGAACCACCCCAGCCATTGAAGTTGAATGCGTCCACAGATGCATCCAAGCCATTGGCCATCTTGACCACCGGAGCCGATGTCAGCACGAAGCAACGCTCGTCGAGCGTCCTGTCGATATTCATCAGATCTTGGTAGGTGAAGAAGTTCGACACACTGGTGTTGTTCATGCCGCTAATCGTACGGATGAACTCGTCGCTGTTGATGCCCTTCGTACCGGACAACATGCCGTAGGTATCAGACATGATCTGGGACGGCTGTTCACTCTGGGTCTTGGCGGCAGCCATCGCGTAGCTGCCGATCATTTTGCCAGTGTAGTTGGACGACAGCGAGTTCTCGCGATACGAGAGCTTGGGCACACTCGAATTGCTTGACCGCAGGTCAACCAAGTCGGAGGTCATCATTGGCTGCGTCTGAATCGCACCGATGACGTCTTGGGGACGCATGGAGAGATTCTTGTATGGGTTGGTACCCATAACCGACGCTGGACCGGAGTAGTTATTGTTCGCCAAGATGTGGTACGAATCCACAATCGTGGGAACACTGTTCCAGCCGTGACCGTTGTTGATGCGCGTATCACGCAAGGTCGTGATCGAGTTGATGAAGAACTGCATCCGTGGATCGAAGTTCCCACCGTGCGACTGATCCGTGTAGCTGGTGTAGCCCTGGATCACTTCACGCGTTTGACCGCCGAGGTAGTTGTGCACGATCACTTCCATCGTGTAGTAATAACGCTCGGTGTTCCAGTCGTTGGGAATCAAGATCTGTGACTCAGGCGCTGCTGACGGCCGCATGAATTCACCGGAGATACCGGCGAACAATTGCGGAGACGCCTTTGCGCCGGTATGACCCACTTGGTCAAAACGCTCTTGAAATTGGCTGATGACTTGGCCTTGTCCGTTGGTCGTGAACGGACGACGATACTGATCGCCGTAAGTTCCGGAACGTGCCATTGTCAGGGAAACAATTTCGATCCTTTTATTTGTCATTTTTTGCGTACTCCTAGGAGCTGGTTGTCGCGATCGTTAAATCAAGGCCCAGTTGGTTTCTGGGGGCGTGAGGACTGGCTGATTCAACAGCACAGGTGCGTAATGCTCTGGTATCTTAGGCAAAGGTTCAATGGAATCAATGCCAATCAACAACAAAGCTAAGCGAGTGCGGATGTCAGTTGGAATCTTCATCACTTTGTTACGAGGACTCCAGCCGGCTTTGCTGACCCAATGTTCAGGTAGCGTGATACGCCACTGATACTTACCCAAATCTTCGGTAAGCCTGTCGATTACGACAATGACTGGGTTCAGACTTTTTGCAGTCTTAGCGCGAGAGCTCGTGCGTTTGTTGAACACGAAGCGCTTTTGCAGCTCGACGAGCTGTTCTTTCTCGATTGCATCTTTACGGTCAGCAATCATGCCAATATTGTCATCGATGGTGTCGATTGCAATACCGCCGACCAATGCGGCCAAGTGAAAGTGATTATTTTCCCACAAGTAAGCTTGAGAGAACGCAATCATTTTCAACAGGTCTGTTTTCTGCAGGCTAGGGATTGAACGCACCGGAACAAAGTGCTTCATTACCCAACCAGCAATTGTGACTTGTTCACGAGTCAAACGAACGGCGCTCAGTTCCTGAACACTTTGATAAGACTCTGCGACAAGGCGTTGGAAATCGGGATTACTGCTCAGACGACGAACCAGTGATCTCTCACCAATTGGTTCGGTGCCCAATGCACGATCCATTTGGATTTCCAGGTAAGCACTGATGGTTTCAATGTTACCGATTGACGTTGGTTGCTTGATCTTGAAGCCTTCAAGCTTCGAGAGGTTGCTGTCACCATCGCCGGCGTAGGAGCCTGAGTTCTTAGGACTCACGTTACCTACGTTGGTTTCGATACCGCGCAACTTCTGCAGAATGAAGTTGTACAGATATGCAGGCAGCGTGGTGATCTGGTTTGTTGTTGCAGGAGATTGGTTAATTCCCCGTACATCGCCGCAGCACAAACGAGTCACTACGGTTACGCTCAACACCCAGTTCGGAATGTCTTCTGACGAAATGCCCAGAAGAATGGCCGCATCATTGTGCCGATCTTTGGGGATCGTGTGGCGGATGAAGACCATCAAGCGATCCATTGCCTTGCACCGCGCCACATCGGACATAGCGAGCAATTGATAAGCCTGATATTCCTTGAAGATGTTTCCAGCTTCACGACGGGTGTCGGTAGTGAACTGACGCCAGATGGGGAACATGGCACGCAAGGAGATGGACAGAGCCACCAACCAGCGATAATCCTCATCCAGATAAGTACGCTCCAACGTACCAGCCATTGTGCCGTTGGTATCGAAAGCACGATGAATGCTTGCGGGTACAACGATGTTGGCTCGAGACCATGCCCACATGAAAACATCTTCCTGAGGATGGTACTCCATCAGGTCGGCGATCAGTGGACGAAGGCGCGCAATACGGACGCTGATATCCCAAACGTTCTGGAACACAGCGTAGATCTTGTCGTAGATTGCAAAGATCTCGTCTTGCGTTTGCGGTTGGCACTGCGCCCAGTAGCCATTGATCTGCTCGAAGATGTCGAATTGGAAGTCCAAATCCTTAGAAGGAATGTTCCAACGCAGCTCGACACCTTTGTGCAGAATGACCAGTGCGGGCTCGGTCTTATTAAGACCACTGGCGTCCTGGGACAAAATGCGAATTTCCATGTAATGCTTATCCTTTTTTACACGTTCGCTAAGTCAAAGGTCGAATTACCTTTGATCAGAATTTGCGGATTGCACTAATCCACAAGTACGTGATATGTAACTGAAACAAGTTAGCTTTCAGTTGACTCACAGTACAGAAGATAACATTTATATGTTTTTTATTACCTATATATGGTAAAAAATTAACATCATAAAAGCCACCGGGGAGTACCCGGTGGCTTTATTAAGTAACGTTTAAGTTACCAGGACTTGCTTACCAGCTTTCGATATCGTCCATCGAATCTTCGACAGCAGGCTTGCCACCGCCACCATTGCCGCCACGGTTACCACCGTAGCTGTTGCCACCACCGCCTTGACCGCCGCGGTTACCGCCACCGAAGCCACCGCCGCCGGCAGGCTTCTGCTCGGGTTCGACGTACTCAACCACGGCCAAGTGAGCCATGATCTTTTCCATCAGGTTGACCCAGCCCAGAGCAACGCGCTGCGAACCTTCGCCCTTGGACAGAGGAGTACCGTCGGACTTGATGAAGTTGTGGTACTCGTTCTCGCCGAACTGGAACTTGATCACCGGACGACGTGGGGCGCTGATCGAGATGTAGACCACACCTTCTGCGTCCTTGCTGACGATCGTGCTCGAAACGATCGAGGGCTTTTCGGAACGCTGGCCGCCGCCCCAGGTGAAGTTCTTGTTGTCGATCTTCTCGCGGTACTCGCCAGGAGCATTGGCCGCCGTAGTGATCAGTTGTAGCAGAGAGAAGAAGGTCAACATATCCATGTTGGCCGTGATCTTGCCGTAGTCGACGGTGTCCTCGGGATCATTGGTGTACACCACCATGCGAGGATTGTTCTTCACCAATTGCATGGCCAGCGAAGCCATCTTGCCCTTGGAGTTGGGGGAGTACAGCTTGAGCTTGGAGTTGTCCAGTGCGTTCTTTTGACGAGGAGGTGCGCGAAACTTATTGTCAGACATGATTTATTCCTGTTGATCGGGTAAACGATACCAGTCTTTAAACTTCTCGCTTTTGCTTTCGAAGCGACTGTTAATCGTTGAATGAGGTATGCCTAAAGTTCTAGCCGCTTCTTTAAATCCAGGGTACTGGAGGCCGGCGCAAACTACAGGTTTTTGTTGAAGTTTTCCATTAGCAATCACTTTTTGATGATGTTCCTCTGAAAGAGGTTTACCTTTAAAATGATTACTAATTTGCTGCTTTTGCTTTTCTGAGATTACTCTCCCAGTAAACGCAGCGCTTAACTTCGCCTTATGTTCTTCAGATAAAGTTCTTCCAGCATTTCTGCCTTTAGACGCTTCCTTCATCTTTAAGATAGTCTCAGGTGAACACTTTCGTCCAGTTCCTGCGAGACTAACTTTTAGACGTGTTTCTGGACCAAATGTCATTCCTAACGTTGGTGCAGAAGTATCTTTAGAAACATTATACAAGGTACCTTCTGGAAACAATTCGTTTAAGACTACTTGTTCAACTTCTAATGGATTCACATCAGGAAGTGTGGGTATTCTTAAACAAACCAGCTCGTTACCTCTTTGATGAGCGCGCTGGAGTCCCCAGTTGTGATGGTCATTTCTTTTCAACATACGTTGATGATCGTAGGTCCGACGATCCAAGTCGTTACTACTTCCAACGTACGCCATTTGCTCAGTCAGATCTGCAATTACGTACAGACCTGGTACTTTTGGCCTTGCCACTGTTTCGCCTTGGCGCGTGGGGGAGGACGGAATTTGTTATCAGACATGCTGACCTCTAAAGAGAATAGCGTTCATCTGCCCAACTGTTAGGGCGCTATGACGCGGTTGAAAACTAGATCCTTTTTGTGGTGGGTTATTACCACAAAGGATCGCCTGGATCTGTAAATTCTGGCTTGCGTCAGAGTTCACGGAGAATGTCTCGCAGATAAGGATCCACGATTTGGCCAAAACCATAACGAACTTTCTCGTTCTGTGTGACTTGACTCCAGTTGTATTTGGCAGCCAAGTCTAGAACCTGTCGCCTAGCTTTTATTGGCCAAGGACGGAAGTGTTCGTTGTCACCAAAGATCTGAAGCATGTCTTCTCGAAAAGGGATGCTCGAGAGTTCTTTGCCATTCAGATACTTGGTATACCACATGAACTTATTCTTGATGGTACCCGTGTGGGATTCCAGAAGATGTAAGTTCGAAAATCCCTTAGCTAAGAGGTCGTACGCAAAGTGCGTCAACATCAAAGCCTTACGTGCTTCCACGTCTAGGATTTTCAATGTGTAGCGTTTAACCGTGTTTGGATGTGCGCGGATATAAGCTGATAGTGTTTCAACCATCATTGCCGTATACGCCAGCTGATTCGCTGTTATGTCACCACGGAGTATCGCATGCTTGTATTTTTGACCCATTCCAGCGTAATCACTCACGTAGAGAACTACATCCGTTCGGGATGCAGTCTCTACGGAGATTACGTGTTTCAGTTGATCGATTTCACTTGTGAAAGCATCGATGAAATCCTGGACACTCGCATTCTGCAACTGCTCCTTATCAACAGAGTAGTACAGATTGCGAAAAATCGTCTTCAAGTTGACCCAGATCACAGCGTAACCTGGTAACAACTTCTTCGTCTGGTCTGGTTTGTCAGGATGAATACCCATCGCACCTTCAATTGCCAGGGACGTAGCAATTGAGATTGGGTATTGTCCTAACACACGATCTGAAAGAACACTGGTCTTCATGAATGAATTACCTCAGTTCCGTAACCGTACGTTCGACCATTTCAAGAATCTCTAAAGAGACTCCTCTTTGTCTAACGCGATCAGTTACCAGCTTCACAATGTTATCCGGTGTGATCGTGATGGGAATGAAATCAAGCTGACTGAGTTCGTTATCTTCGATCTCAGCAGTATCTTCTTTTAACTCCCTCTTGATCTTAGACCACGTATAAAGAGGCCAGCGAAGCGCCAATTCATGCATGTTCTCCAGCAACGGATTACCTTCCAAGCAAGAAACCCGTACGAAAGAATCGACAGGTAAGTCCTTAATCTTGGTTTGAATCTCATCCAAGGTTTCATCCAGATCCATACCAACACATTCAATCGTGATGAATTTACGAGCATCTTTGTTCTCAACAAACAAAGCTTCGTAGTCGCCATCAGGATGAACGGTTGCACGAATATGGCCTTTTGCATGCTCCTCGCCATGAGAGAGTCTATCAAAAGAGCCTTGGGCGTAAATTCGGTCTAGTACTGAATGGATGTGCACGTGACCAATAAAGATCAAGTACTTAACGATTTTCAAGTAACCTTCAGAGCTATGCTTTGGGGCTTTAACTACTGGAGGAAGTTGATATTCGAACTGTCCGTGCATGAATGCGAAGTCGACCTTATCGATCCCTTTTGCCTTCATCAGTTCTAGAACCTGGGCATACGTGTCGTCTGGGTTGGGCTCCCATTCGTCAGGTACATACAAAATATTGATGTCAAAATCCGGTTCGTAAACAATCGAAAGTTTGTCCACGTACTGAAGATCACATCCGATCTTTGCACCGTCATTCAATGTGGTGAAACAGGCGGACTGTTTCCAATCATGACTGCGTGTTCCTTCGAGGACACGCAGCTTTATGTCGTGCTTTTTGCACAACCACAAAAGATCCATGATCCACATGTCGATTGGCATGCAGTCATCATCAGCTCTATTTAGAAGGCCGTCAAATACGTCGCCCACTAGAAAGATGAAATCCAAAGAAGCTGTCTCGGCATTATCCGGTAACGCTTTCCTCAGATTACTGATGATGAACTCAGTGTTGTTTCTATCGTGCCCTAAATGAATGTCACTTAGGGATGCGAATTTGATGCTCTTTTTCAACGGGCGATAACCTCTTTGAGCACTACCGTTGGTTTGTACATCTGCAACGCGTCCGAACGCATGGAAGGTTTATCAAACCCCAGGTTCTTTTCGGATCGAACCATTTCTGGATCTTCCAAGACAACGTTCAGACCAAGAGTCTTCGTCAAGAGTTCTTCGATTTCAATCAGCAAGGCCGTCTTGCCGCAGCCGATCGATCCGCTAACAGTAATTGTAATCTCAGAACCCATGCTTAACTCCTTTTTAGAGCATGTCAGCATCGTCGAAGTTCAGCTGTGCTGCTGAACTGACGTTGCCTTCAGTAATTTCAGGAACTACTGCGCCGTCCGGCATTTGAAAATCTTTCGGAATCACGTTGTACCGCTTGAAGATGTCCAGCCAAACCTTGGTTTGACGCAGAGCCTCATCCTTGCGGTCATGCAGGATTTCCAACGAATTGATGAACCTGTTGAAGTAGTTCTGGCCTTGCGCAGGATGGATCAGGCTGAGGTCAGCCACCTTCTTCACCATGTCACTGATGTTGCCAGTCTTGCGGTCAGAGATGGTGAATGCACCTTCATCAAAGAATGGTGGAACCGTGTACAAAATGTCTCGAGTCTCATCATGGAAGACTTGCACGGACTTGAACGGGTTACCAGCAAGAGCAATCCACTTAGCCGGAAGCTCATCGCCTTCCACCACATTCTGGCCGGCGAAGAACGGTAAAAACATCTTTACGAACAGAGATTCAGGGATAGCCGCTTGTTCCGATTGCTCGGCGGCTGCGAGACTGCTAGCGATGCGGTTGATCAATGCACCGGTGCCGGGATACATACTTTGTTGCGACATGGCTATTCTCCTAAGATTGGAATAAAGACCAGGAGAATCCCTCCTGGTCTTTATGTGTTTACCAGCTGGCCGTTTTAGACCGGAGCGGCGTCGGCGACGACTTCGCTCAGTTCTTGAGGAGCAGGCGCATCGCCGGCGGGAGCTGTGTCGACGGACTCGGGCGCCACTTCAGCGGCCTTGAAGTACTGGTAGCCTTCAACAGGCTTCTCGACCAACATCAGGCCCAGCTGCACATGGCCCTTGTTTTCCACGCCGACGGCCGACAGTTGACGAAGCAGTTCAGCAGTCATTTCTTCGCTCAGCTCGAGGAAGCGGGTCTGCATGGTGTTGGTCTCGTCTTCCAGGAAGGCGCAGAGGGTACGCTGGCCGTCAGCAGTGTGCGAGACGATCAGGCGGAAGAAGCCGGTGTTGGGGCGGAAGAAAGGCACCAGGCACAGCGACGAACCGTTGGCCAGCAGGGCAGGAGGGGTGATCAGTTGAGCAGCATCGACGTTGCTCATCATGCCGTAGCCTGGGCGCGCAGAGCGTTGCCGGAGGCGATCATTGTGTTGGCCATGATGAGGCCGACATTGGCGTTGGCAACTTCTTGAGCGATGCCGCGGAATGCTTCGTTCATGTCCAGGGGCTTTTGGTCGTGATGGTTCATGTGTTCCTCTGAAAGGTTCATAGAGCGTTGTTGTTGAGATCTGAAAACTCAGCTAATTTTCCGTCCACGATGCTCAGCAACTTAGCCACAGAGAATGTTTCACCATTCAAAGTAACGGTTGCGTCGATCGTCATCGTCGTCTTTGAGCCGGAAACAGTTGGATCTGTATCAGCTACGGTGACGTTGATGTCAACGGAATCATAGTAAGTGCCCAGGTAAATATTTAATTGCTTTCTTACCGATTCTGCAGCAGCAGTCATGTCTCTTGGATTCTCTTTCATGATCCAAGGGAAGCTAGAAATGCTGCCTGCATACAACGTAGATTGCAGGTAGTCGGACACAAAGAAGTAAACCATCAAGTAGTCTACTCGTTTTGCGTTTGACCGAACCCAGCCATCTGTAGAAAGGGTCGGTACTGGATTGATAGTGGCCATGACACCCTCGTAAGCTTGAGGAAAAAGTACGAAAACAAGCAAAAAAATAAGGCCGTGAGACCTTATCTGTCATTCAATAAAATAGACTGACCGAAGCCAATCCTTTTATTGAATGGTGCTCAAGCAGAGGGGGAGGAGGGCTAACACCCTCCTCCTTATGTCGACTAACTACGAATCACAGCTTACCGCAGAACGGTGAAGTCGGATCTTCTTTTCCAGGGAGCATCATGGTCTTGATGAAATCCCAGGTCGAGAGGATCTCGATCTTTTCCGTCACAGACAGCTGAACGTCAGCTGCACTTTCGTCCAGATAGTTCACGCACTGCCATTCGTATTCTGGATCGTCTGGAGTTTCTTCAACGAGTCCAGTGTTGACCAAGCGCCAGTCGTAATGATCACGGCCGATCGAATCGGGCGCCACGTCAACGTAGCTATTTGAATAGCCATCACATTGTTGACGATGATACAACTCACGCACGCCAGGGCTCGCCATAATCCAGCGTTGCATCTTTTGGCCAGCTTGTTGAACAGAACCCAGGGTCTTGAGTTCACGAACACAATCTGAATCAAACGCATGCTGGACCGTACGAACCGCTGCCTTGGCCAAACGAATGGCTTCAGATCCACCGTATTTCTCGAACACTTGCAGGCCGCGATTGACGAATGCTTCGCCAGCTGCCGCCATCGTATTTGAGAAACTGGTAAGTCTTTCTTCAAGGAAATTCAGGTTGGCTTGGGTTGGCACACCAAACGCGATTGCGTCAAAGTTTGCCTGCCCATGCCCGCCTTGAATAAATACGGGCATCTCGGTTTCCTTTTTTCGATTGGTTAGACCGCTAAAGCCATCATGCGCTGTAGCTTTACCGGATCAGCAGGTTCTTGCAATGATTCAATCCACTCCGCCGTAGTAGCTACCACTGGTTTGGATAGACTTGCGGAATTGGACATCGATCGAACAGAGTCGATACCGTAGACGCTCATGTAGGGCGCTAAGGTTTCAAGTTTCTTTTCGATCACTTGGTCAACAGCCAGCGTGAATTGCAGAGCATCGCCGTCAAAGTCGCAGTTCAGCGCCTTAACGATAAGAATACTCAGCGACACCGTCGGATCTTGCACGTCGGTTTTCACGCGCGAGATATAGACGTGCTGGATAGATCCACGACCAAGGGATGGGTTTCGATTCAGCGTGCAACTGATACCGACACCGCTTGGAGCTTCTGCGATCAGTTCTTTGAACAACGAATCCAGGAAAGGATTATAGTGCTCAGCATGCTCATCGATGAACCGGCAAGCTTCATTGGGCGTATAGTCCAACTTCAGCAGCTTGTTCTTCAAGTGTTCACGCAAAACTGACGTAGCAACGCCCCAGGGAATGTAGATTTCCCGGTGATTGTGAGCCTTGGTAATTGATGACACCACAGCACGGAAGCTGAAGTGTGACCGGGAAGCAACCACGTGTTTGCGGAAGGTTCCTTCTTTACCAGCCAAGGTATCACGGTAAGTCAGTTCAAAGTACTCGGCCAACTGGTTGATCGATTTGACCGTCCGGTTTTCCTTAACGTACGTTTGGAACATGTTGGAGTCTGTGTCAATACCCGCGAGGATATGCACAGCGTCCATTGCGCCAGTCGTGATTGTGTCCACGAACCAGCCCAGGTCATTCTGTTCCAGCACCAAAAGCGAACGGTGCGGGATTGGAAGATACTGGCAGAAAATCTTGTCACGCTCAACCTGCAACAAGCGCCTCAAGTTATCGCCTTTACCGCGGTTCTTGCGGAAAAGAGGATGCTCGAATAACTCATGCATGATTTCATCGAAGTTGTCGATGAAGTAGTTCAAACCACGATCGATGGGTTTCCCCTTGATCTTGATCTGTTCGATCATGTACAGCTTTTTAGGCGGAACTGCTGTTGGCGAATACATGGTATCGCACAACCACTGAATGATGTTGAACTTTCCGAAGCCCGATTTGAAACGGTTCTTCATCATAGTCCAGATCAGGGGATTGATCAGAGCACGCACGCCTTTCGGTGCACGCAACCACGTGATCGGTTCCAGATCCTGATCGAAGATCGGCTTAACGGATGTTCCGCAATGTGCGCAACGCACGCCGATGTTGTATTCACCAGTCACTTCACCACACTCGCAGGTCGGGACATTGCTGAGCAAGTCTCCTGAGAATCTAGTAAAGATCAGGTTTTCCAACTTCTTCGCATCGTCTTCAGAGAAAGACGGTACATCGTTGATGATGACGGCTTCACCACCGCTGCGCTCACGATAGAGCTTGTCGAAATCAACTAACTGGGCGTAGGTCCCCATTTGTTGTTTTGTCCTATTTTTTCAGCTGGGTTGAAAAAAAGAGAGCCCCTGCGGGCTCTCTTTTATGCTTTACTCTCAGTTACCTGAGAGCTTAGCGCCAACGGCCCAGGCCAGTGTTCAGGCTGTTTGCCGGACCTTGGGAGGTAGGCATACCGCGATTGAACAGGTTGCTGGCGCCGTTGAGGCCGCCGGTTGCTTGGGCCAGGAAGCTGGCTTGACCACGGCTGCCGGAGACGATGTCCATGTACGGAGTTTCCGGACGGATCGACAGGCCGGCGTCGGCCATTGCTGCTGCCAGGGCATCCAGGAACTTGTTGCGGAAGGTCATGCGACGAGCCGCACCAGTCACGGTCAGACCAGCAGAGATCTGGCGAGCGATCTTCAGGCGCTCATGCTGACGCTGTTCCCACGAGTAGTCCAGCTGAGTGAAGGTGTCCGACCAGGCACGGCCTTGCTCAGGATTGGTGGCGCCCAGGACGTTCAGCACGCACAGTTGGTCGATTTCACGCAGGTCAAGGGTACGGCCCTTGTTGTCAGTGAAATAACCCAGGTGGATGCGGTTCTCGTCGTTCACCATCACCGGCTCGCCGTCGGCGAAGTACTTGGCCATGTGACCACCGGTCAGCAGGTTGGCCGCGTCGATGATGTCTTGGTTGGCGCGAGGATTGCAGGTGGCGTTGGCGAACACAGAGTTCTGCCAAGTGCTGGCGCCGCATTCTTCAACGTCGATCGAGATGACCAGCTCAGGACGCACGAAGGCCGACAGCAAGCTGTGCAGATCGTGAGGCGTGAAGGTGTTCGAACGGGTCTGGTCGAAAGGCTTGCCGAAGCCGGAAGGATCGTTGCCATTGTTGACTTCGATGCCGATGGCGCCGATGTCGTGATGGTTGGCGTCCAGGCCGGCCGAGCGAGCGAAGGCGCCCATCCAGTTGTTCTGACGCTTCAGGATGTTGACGGCAGCCAAACCCCACAGCCAGCCAGGCAGCGTTGCCAGATCGCTCGACGATGTGTCAGTGATCACGAAACGCGGCAGGTACTTGTAGGGCATCTGGTTGGGCAGCGGAGCCTGAGTGGCGAACGGCGAAGCGAACTGGTTCTGCTGCGCGCCCATCATGCTCTCGTTTTCCCACCACATCAGGTCCAGGAAGCCGCCGATCTTGAAGATCTCGGTGTTGACCTGGCCGCTGTTCAGCGACTGGATCACATTGCGCTTGCCTTGTTGTTGGCCGGTCACCAGCGAGTAGCTCACCACGACGTCTTGACGAACGGGGTTGCCCACGCTGTCGCTGCCGTTGGGCTGGTTGTAGGTCAACTTGGCGACGGAGTCCAGACGGCCACCGGCAGCTTGCAGCAGCTCGGGCAGTTCCAGGTCCTTGAAGTCGGTCTTGACGGTTGTGTTCAAGATCGTGCCGCAAGCGGTCAAGGCGTTGGCCAGGGTACGCTGAACCAGGTTCAGGTCCTTGTAGTTGTAGCCCACAGGGATCACTTCGGCTTCAGCGTCGTAGATGTTGATGCCGGGGTACAGCGAAGTCAGGGTTGCTTCCACCACGCCGCGGTAGTCTTCGTCGTAGGCGTCGCCGACAACGCGCTGCAGTTCGATGATGGCGTTGGTACCGGGAGCGGTCAGTTGTTGCACAGGCAGTTGCTCAGCCGTGTCGGCCAGCAGCAGAACGTGGCAAGCGACGCCGGCGTTCGGGGAATCAGCCAGGCGGACGCACAGGACAACGGCGGAAGCGAACAGGCGAGTAGCGGACTCGTTGGCGTTGATCGGCACGATCTCGATGTTGTAGCCGGTGTCTTTGGCTTCCAGCGTCGAGCGAATCGATTCGATGAACTTCTTGATGGCGTCAGCGGCAGGAGCGGACGACAGAGGCGCGGTGTTGCCGGAACGCAGGAGCGACAGCAGATTCGAGGTTTGGGTAGACATAGTTGTTTTCAGCTGATTGGTTGTTGCAGGTACTTTTGCCGTGGCGACCGGCATCGGTTTCGTGGGAACAGCAGGAACGACGGGCTTTTGCGAGATCAGTGCACTGGGCATCGCAGCGGCCATAGCCGTTTCATTCTTGACAGGGCGCTCAGCCTTTGGTGTGGGCACACCGCTGACTGGAGAACCTTGCTCTTCGTCGTCGACGTGAAGCATCTTCGTCCTTTTATGACTTGTTTTCGGTTCGTACTTCTTGCTTCGACCGCTACATGTGGGGCAAGTAACGATCTATACATCCACATCCCTGCAGAAATGTTGACGGGAGAAACCAGTTAACCCTATTCTCCAGGGAAGTGATATGTGGTTGAAATTCTTTCGAATCCAGTTCAGAAGCACGGGCATTAATTAGGTATTCGGCAAAGCGAGACACCATAGGGTACCCCCAGACCCAGCGCAAACCAGGCCTGGAAAGAATCAGCTGTGAAGCCTCTTCCACATTATACATCTAACTCTAGTAAATTTTGACATTCCGTCGTAAGCACTGGTTACTATGGTATGTCAATCATCTACTCTTCATTAATCCGCTGCTATGCAAAGCTTCTTTGGATTCGAAACGGGAAGTAATGAAGGAACGGCACTTATCCCAGACTGGAACTACTTGCGTTCAGGACTGCAAGCGAATCTGGAAACCGTGACCTCTTACTACCGAACATACGCAGGCAAAGTAGATGGCTCTCACTTCTTGATCAAACTGATCTATGGCGTGGGGGTCACCAGATCTCTGTCTATCGATCGGTTTTATGCAACAGCTGTAGCGAAGACTCAAGGAATCGCTTCAGCAAACAAAATGACTTGTGCTGTAAGTAACGGCAACGTTTTTGACGGCGTGTTCTACGGCAAGGGCGTTCACGAGATCATTATTGGTCATGATGACGCTTTTGATTACGACGACGCTGCTGAGAACTGGCAAGATCTTCAACCTATCAAGGTACTGAAGCATCCTAAAAGCGATCTTGCTTTGAACATCCCAGACGGGACGATCACCAGTCGTGAAAAAGGTACAGCTGTCATTGCGATCAACATTCCCATGCTCGCGTTGCAGTATCGTCAATGGAAGTACATCGAAGACATGCGTGCCGAAAAAACCGGCGACTCCCCTAAGGGAATTACGCATTTCATCTACAACTACCCATTGGTGAACATGTTGAGTTCACACCTTGACGTGTGTGTCTTCAACCGTATCTACAACTTGCTCAACGGTATTCCTTTTGGGGAATCACGAGTGAGACATCCGTTTTACATGACGGACTTCACGAAACGACTTAACGATATCCAGATGCGTCAGTTGGACAATCTGAGAGGATCGACAAGAAGGTTCAACTCTTTGCTGAAGATGATTCCCTTGGTTAGTGAACCAACTTTAGCAGATTTGGCCAAGCTTCCAGAAGTAGCCCCTACACGTCAAGCTGTTTGGGCGCTGACATTGGCTAGATTGACAATGCTGTCATTCTTGTTCAAGGTCACAAAGCTAAGGCCTCGTGAAGTGAATGCTTCCGAGGTTAATCGCATTCAGTGGAATCTTTCTCTGTACAAGACTGAGAAAGTATTGCAACACATCCTTCCGGGCGATGCGTTTACAGATGCTAAGTACGATCTCAACGTTCTACTCGAAAAGAGTTAGCTCATACAGCACCAGGTTAGTAGGGTCGCCACTTCTGTGGGACCTGCTACCTGGAGCTGTATGACTATATGTCGTCAATCAGTAATAATCAGAACACAGGTGGGTGATTTTATCCGTCGTTGCGTAGTAACCAAGTGTCTCCAAGATCAGATAGAAGATCTTAGAGATGTCGGCAACGGAGCGACGCATGTCCAAGTAATCCACCAGCTCTGCAGGCATTCCGGTGAGTTCCAGATTGGACTGCGGCAAAAGCAGAGAAGTGATAGCGCCAGTCTTGTCGTTATCAATAAGCCACTTTTGCATACGAGCTGCGAGATCTTTGTCCTTGATGTTCTCAACCCACTGACGAACCTGACCGGCAGATTGCAAGTCCAAACAAACCTTGGCGGCAGCGTATGGTGGGGCGGGAGCAGGGCCGTATTTGTCAGCAAAGACTTTCTGCCACAAATCGTAGAACTGATACGGTGAACCCATCGCACCTTTCTTGTACGAGCTTGCGCCCTTGATCTGTCCGCCACGCATGTACGTGGATTCACCGGCGATAATTGAACGCATAACTTCACGCTCAACATCAGCAACCTCTTTGAGATATGCGATGAGACTGATCTTCTTGTTATCCAGTACTGTTTGCATGATGCGTTTCATCATGTCCTCAGCCTGAGCAACAATCTTCTTGGGCACGTTGGAAGACTTCAGGTGAACACCCTTGATCTCCATCTTGTACTTCTTGTAGATATTGCCTTCTTGCGAACTAATGTACGCAAAGTAGTGTTTACCTACTTGAGTCGGAACGAACACGTCGAACTTGTATTCGTTCTTCATGGCCACCTGATGGATACGGTCAGCTTCGATACCGAAGTTGGCAGACATCATGGCCAGCACGTGAGTAATGGATTCAGCAGCCAAGAAAATCATGGTTGCCGCCAGACCAGACGTACCTTCTGTAAAGCCTGGAGAATCGCCGTAATACCAGAACACCCAGTCCTGCACGGTGAAAATCGTGGAGTCAGTATCTGAAGTCAAAGCAGCACGACGAATGCTGTCTGGGAAGAAACCCAGGGAAGCAGGTACGTTGGTTGTTCCCAGGAACGTACGAATGAAGGACTCGTACGCCATGAGCGTGTCGTTGATGTTGATGATCGTGGCAGCAAGATCTTTCTCCAGCTGTGTACCCACGATCTCTTTCATCTGTAGACCACGCATTTCGATAGGGAACAACTGCGCGGCCAGAAGCCGGTATTCTTCACGATAGGTGTCGAATACTTTCTTCGGTTCTTCAACTGTGGAACCCGTAACTTTCTTGGACAACCTGCCAAGGAATTCACGCATCGTACCGTCGTTGAATTTCATCAGGTGATACAGATCACCCGTGTACACAAAGGCACTGCATTGTTCAGGCGTCAAGTTATACACCAGCTCACGGATCATGAGCATGTGTTGCTCACTGCGCCAATACAAGTCGGTGGAGAAACGAATGACTTGCATCGTTTCTTCGTGTGTGACGTGACGAATGCCAAAACGCTGCATGACTTCACGCAAGTTGTCGTAATTCGTGTGATTTGTCACAGCCACGATGTTGTTGATCACGATCTCGTGATTGTGATAGTGGCGATTACCACTCAACATCTTCTCGTTATTTGCATTACCGTAACCAGAAGTGGTGCGGCAGTTCGATGTCAGAGTCGAATGTGATGTCCGATTGAACAGAGGTGTCGAGTTAGACACGTGTGCGCCGGAGATCGAGTTGTTCGATAGTTTCTTGTTGTTCTGCTCGTTCTTCTTGAACAACTGCAGAATTTTGTTACCAGCCATTTCAGCAACATACATGGCTTTCTTAGCCACACTACGCGCTTTAACGTTAATGCCGATAAACGTAGCCAAGATAGATTTCTTGACCTTGGGATGCAAGTACGTTGTGAACGTTGGTGCAATCAGTTCACGAGACTTGATGGATTCGTTCAGGTAACCCAAGAAGGTTGTTGTCTTCTCGGTACGGTCACCATTCTCACCACGTTCCAGGTAGCGGACTGTCGGATCCTTAACAGCAAACTCACCACCTGGCTTTGAGTTCTTGATCACGTAAGCCAGACATTCGTCAAGAGGTGTCTTGGTCATGACGTGCAAGTAATGCGCGGCATCCAGAGCGTAGTTCTTAACGATATGCAGATCTCGCTTGTATTCCGTCTTCGGAAGCGTGAAAGGATTTGTGTGCGCAGACATGGTTCTCCTTTTTCTACAAATCATGTCTGGTTCCTGTAAAAAAGAGGCGGCATATTAGCCAGAGGGGACTTCCCCTCTGGCTTTATGTTGTTTCTTTCTGTGGCACAGCTATCTTTCTAGAACCTTCTTGAATTCTGAAAACCATAGCTCTTGTCTCAATCATCTTGCTTGATGCTTTCAAGAAACTAGGGATGTCCTTGAACTCTACAAAATCCGTCTTGTAATGACTTCCCAAGCGATAAGCTGCATCGCCCCCGCCGTGCATAAACAAGTGTGCTAAGCAGTAAAGTTCTTTACCATCTTTGGTAAAATAGAACTCATGCTTCTTGTATACGCATAATTGAAGCTGCGTATGGTAGATATTGTCCGAATAATTGGTGATGAAGATTCCAACTAAACGTGCTTCGTCGTAAAACGGATTGATGAATTTCTTGATTCTGAACGCTGCTGGCTTAAATCCGTGGTCACGCATCAGCAAGAATAACGGATCACGCTTATCAACCAGCGGGTTAATGAACCATTGGTATTTACTTAGTAGCCGCGCTACGAAACTTCTCCACATGTGATTACTCCAGAGTCTCACATCAAAATAGGCAAAAAAATAAAAGGTGATGAAACCCTCAGACCTTTCGGAGCTTCTCGCAGCACACGCTCGAGGGCTCTTAAGATCTGAGGGGAACCAATTCCATCAGGTGTTGCAAAATGGAACAACCGTTTTCATTTTGCTTCACCAATCCTGATCGAGAAAAAGGATCGAAAACTCTTTCAGGATTGTGATTCGAAGATAACCAGTCTTCGCTCAAACTATAGTGTCCTATAGATATTTTTTTACGACCTTAAGGAATCGGAATTGGATTCAAGCTCACTGTGACGCTGTTGAATCCATTCATCAACAAGCATTGACGAACGCGATCAATGTCTGTAGTCTTAGCGTCTTCAATCAGAACATGGATTCTGGTTGTAGCGCGCGGCGTGATTGTGGTTTGGTTGATCCACGTGATACCGAGAACGGTTTTGATGCCGTTATTCAATGCCACCTTAACGTAGTAATACGCTGTGGCGTCATCAATTGTTCCGGCCGGCAGATAAGGATAGACTGCGGCGTGCAGTGCATCAATGTCTGCGATCTGACGAGCAGAGTCGGCATCGAGAATACCGAGGATGGTCACATTCGTGTAGTCATTCGGGATGACTGTGGAAGGGTAGACTGAAAAGTCGTACACCTTACCTACTTCAACAGGGTAAGTCATGTTGGTGCCTTCTGGTAATAGGTTCGTGTATTGCGCAACACACGATTAATGACCAAGGTCAATTTAGAGCTTCATCAAGCCAGCGATGATACGACACAGGAACGTAGCCGTTATACAGCGGGCGCAGATTTGGCGTTGGAGGAAGATTGGACTTTACGAATTCCAACAACACAGCTTCTCCAAACACTTCGACCTTACCAAGCCGACGTTTCACTTCTGAAACAGGAACTTGGTAAGTATCGAAATTAGACAGCATTGCGTCCATGAAAGTCCACAATGCCTGTACTAACGTATCGCGCTCTACACCGTCAAATGCTTCCACCTCATCGATGATGGCATCTAACGGCGTGTTCTCCCAATCAGTACGTTCTTCAAGGACGATCCAAATTAGCTGTAATAGCACGGAGTTGAGCCTCGAACGTAGTCGCGTTGCCATCGAGGTATTTTGCCGTACCTGGTAAAACATTCTGGCTATGATCCCGTCGATTGGAAAAACCACTGACGAAGGTAACTTGTCGTTGAAGGTTGTTGACATGACGCTGTCTCGCACGATCTTCGGTTAGGAAGGGGACGCCGATCTTTTCTAGCACAAGGGCCGTTCCGATGATCGTACTGATTTGGTAGAACAAACGATCGCGATGGTAAAGCTTGTAATCATTGAAGATTTTCAACAAAGCTTTACCCATCTCTTCACGAGCAGAGATGTAATCGACCACGTCTTGATCCATTTGGGAGATTGGTTCTTGCTCCTCTTCTCTTCCAGCCATGCAGATAGCTGCATCCACAGGCGTCATCTCGTAACTACTGTACGCCAGCTCGTGCTCGGCATCAGTTTTCTGCGCCAAGCATTCGATCAGATCGGCCACAGCCGCTTTGATTTCGATACCGAGTTCCTCGTACTTGCTGATCGCGGCTTCGAAGCGTTTCAGAGGTTCTTCAATATCGACTACCAAACGCGTCGGTAGTCCTGGAGCAGAATCAGTTTGTTGCACGTCATCTCCTGGATCGAGTTCTGAGGATGATTGAGTGTTCATCGATTATTCCGTGATAGCTGTATCGAAGCTCGCCGTCAGTATAGAGGCGATAACCTTCGAATTCTTGTTTTAATTGCTGGCCAAGTTTCTTAGCCAGAGCCACGATGTGTTCAAGGCCGAGTATGTTTTCTTCAGGAGACTCGTAGAAGCTGACCTCATCACTAGGATATAGCATCGGTCCACTACGACTACCTAAAAATTCATCTCGCAGCATGGTTCTTCCGAGATGAAATAACTCAGCCTCAGCCTCCCTGACAGAAGACACCGAATCAATCACGAGATCAATCACTGCTTCGAAATCGATGCAGGGAAGCTCTGGTTGATCAAGCGCTCGTTTAAACGCTATTAAGCTATTCTGCACAGGTACGATAAGCAGTGGTGATTTGTTCATCAATAAACACAGGGGTTGGGATTAAAAATCTACCGTCACGATGTAATGCATATTCGTTCCCACCATGGGTTCAACAGCATGTACATGCAAGTCGCTAGAGCCAAACAACTGCCGCATCTGCCTCAGGACGTATTCTTCCAAAAGCTCTGTAGCAATCTTCACGTTGGTAAATAGACCGAGTAAATCAATCGGTCCGGTGTTCACCTGACACTCACCTTCTATCCATCTTTCCAGATCACAGATGATGTGATTTGGGCTGACGAAATAGTGGTCGTCCGGAATGCACGTAGTTGCCAATGTGATTTCGATAGCGTCCTTCAAACCTCGTGGGTAGAAAAAGAACGCTCTAGACATATCTCCTAGTTCGAGATACGCCTCATCGAATGGCACTACGTATCGCCTCTTCCGGGATGGCCTTTGATGAAATCTCTGGCGGTAAGTCCTCTGTAACGGGTACATAGACGACAAGATCCGTTTCACCTGGTGGATAGAAGAAGTAATGGTTGGTTGGACGCATCACCATGGAGGGGAAAGTGCTTGACAAGACATCAGCAAGTAGACCCATGTAATCATGCATCTGGATATCTACTTGCAACGCTTGTTCTTCAGTGATCACTTGAGGTATGAGTTGGCGATAAATGCCGACAACGCCCGAGTACTTTCCGTAACGACCGACTCGATCAAAGAAGACGTTGTTCAGCATCTCCATCATGATACACGATAAATCGATATCACGACCATACGCGAGTTCATCACGCATTACAACGAGAATGTCGGCAATGGAGATTTTGTACTGAATGTACAGTTGGGATGCTCCCATGGACGGACGTGTTTGGTTCATCGTTCGTTCACAGTCCTGTTTTCTTGAGATGCTGAGCTTCCCAAGAGTTGATACGGAAATCACCTTTCTCGATCAGCAGGAAGTCATTGCCGCGCATACGCTGCAATTCGAATTCCATCCACGGATGCGAGATCAAGTGATCAGCGATTGGCTGAATGATCGAATAGCAGAGCTGAATAATTCGGCTCAGGAACACGCCGAAGACGTGGTCTTGTCCAGGCACAGGCATGATGCCGCGCATGTATTCGATTGTGACTTCGTTCAAATGCTCGTGAACTTCAGCCATTTTGGTTCGATCGTACGTTTCCATGATTTCATACTTGATGAACTTGTGGAAACGATGATACAGGTTACCTGTACCCAACATCTTGTCTTCTGTGTGCGGATACCAGCAACGCGACATCTCGATGAACGTTTGCAGATATTCCATAACGATGCGATGACCGATGACTGGGATTTGCGGGGTCAGTTGCAGATCACCAACTCGGTAGACGCGCATTACGCGTGTTCCTTCATCGCTATAGACCATACCTTTCACAACCGCGAGGTTAGTTACCTCACGCTTGTTAAGCGTATTTGGCTCTTGCAACCAGTAGATTGCAGGCATGCCGGAACGACTGCGGTAAGGCAGGCAAGGTTCCAGATCGGTACTGCGATAGTACCCTTCTTCAGGTTCGATCAAGATCTCACCGAAATCTTGCTCAATCAGAGTTGGTATTTCTGCAACTCCTAAGACAAACACCTTTTGTGATTCATTCATTTTTGCTATTTCCATGTAACGATTACGGCATCGCCTAGCTTGTCTAAATACACGACCTCAGGGAAGTCGTGCGTTCGAATCACTGAGTCAAGGCATGTTGAAAAGAACAGTTCGTAATCAGAGATCGCTGTGGTTACCATGATATCTAATACACGAACTATGTCAAATCTGTACTCGCTTTCAGTCAGGTGTGGTGAATGAATTCCAGCCACTACTTGAACTAGGAAGCGGTTCTCTATTAGTCTTTTTGTTAGTTGGTACAAGTATTGTTCCAGCAAGAACTTATGTTCTAGCGAGTTAACAATGCTCGCATCTACGACTCGTAGAGATCTGAGATGTGCTTCTTTTCTTACCTTGACCGCGAATGGCTCGAGAGGCAACACAACGCCTTTAATGGGATGTCCCATCTGAGCTCCTATCAGGATCATTCAAAAAATTGGTGGAGTGAATAAAAATCCACTAGAAGCAGTCAGGGTATTGGTCACTTATTTTAAACCTCTCCTGGGTGATTCTGGTGGATTCTAGAGGTAAAATAAAAAGAGGGAATAAAACCAGTGTTGCGGGTTAAGCAACACTGGTTTCTTTATGCTGTGTTTACAGCACGATGCCGGAATCAGTCGGCTTGTCGGAGTTGCTCAGGATCGGGCCGTTATCGACGCGGGCTTTGACAGCCTTCTCGATTGCGACCAGACGAGCGCTCATGTCCTTGGCAACAACGGCCGGCGTGTTTGCCAGCGTGACCAGTGACAGCGGAGCAATGTCCAGGACTTGACGGTTGACCTTTTCGTTCAGGTAACCGATCGAGCCGTATTCGGGAGTGAAGTTCAGGTCCAGCGTAGCGCCGGGCTTGAGCACCGAGACCACGGTGATGACGTTGCCGGTGGTGATGTCGTCCAAGTTCTCAGTTTGGTCGGACAGGTAGCGGACCAGGCCGACGACGCGAGGCTTGTAGCTGGTGACCTTGTCGAAGCGCAAGAAGTTGGCCAAGTCCATGCTGTCGAGTTCCGTATTCTCGCGAGAGAAAACAGTCATCAACGTGGAGACCAGTTCCACAGCGGCACGGTCCACAACAGCACGAGGAGTTTCCTTGCTGTTCTGGAAGTAGGCCATGACCACAGGCGTTTCGCGCTTCTGAGCAACACCTTCGTACGACTTGAGGGTGTTCAGCGTGTTCTTGATTTCCAGAGCACTGTCGGTGCCGCCGATGGTGATGACCACGGTGGGAATGCCGTCGCTCAGCAGTTCGGAAACCAGGGAAGGAGCAATCACACTGCCGGAGCCGCCGTGGGCCGAAGACAGAACGATGGCCAAGTCGCCGGGTGGGAACTTCTGGAGGATGGAGCGAACATGACGACTGATCTCTTGGTAGTTTTCGGCACGAACCTTGCCGGAACCATCCATGCCTTCGAAAACCCAGGTGAACTCGGGCGGGAGGCCTTTGCTGTTGGACAGCGAGGTATCGATGTAGACCGGAGAGATGGTTGCCATCCCCAGTTCTTGTGCGTTGCGGAAGGGCTCAATCAACTTGGCAACGTTGATCCCCGCACCCCCTGCTGCGTACAGAGTGATGTTGCCTTTGCGTGTTTCAATTGTCATATCTTCCTCAGATGGTTCAAGGGTTGCAAATCAGACGAGCTTTTTAACAGCCCTCTAATATGAAGGGTGCATCCTGTTCTTTTTTAGATTTAGGCCACACCTCCAAGTCAGTGATATGTGACTGAAAGTAAGTTGATTGTTTTCAGCACTCGAATAGAGGTTACACACATGAATCCAATTTCCAGAGCGATCAGTGAAGCGCGTTATCAGATCCCTGATGAAATCCTTCAAGCTCTTTTCTACGACCGAACCAAAAGCATTCGGTCTACACCCGACACAATCACGGAGAACTTAAAAGCCGTGGTGATTCGTCCACGCGTTCTCATTGATTGCGACATTGTGGGCGGCACAGAAATCCTTGTTCGTCTTGAAGGCTTGATGACTTCCAGACCCGATGACTTCACGTCGATCTATCGCATCCCAAAATCCATGACGCAAAATCGCTCTATCTTGAGCGTTCTAAACGTCACGTTCAACGATCCGACAGGCATCGCCTATTACGGTATGGCGACAGGTTGTCAGAGCACGCAGATGATGGCAACGGCGCAAGGGTTGCTTGATTCCGCAGGCACCATCCCTGTTACGTCGACATCACAAGTGCAGTTGATTGGTGAAAATGTGGTGTCTGTTCGTGACACAACAATTCTGCCAGCAAATGCTTTCTTGCGCTGCATGTTGGCCAGTGACGAGAACATGAGTCACTTGCAATTGCGTGTGTTCCGTCAATTCAGCCAGTTGTGCGTGCTGGCTATCAAGTCCTACATCTACAACAAGCTTGTCGTCCGTGTGGATGTCGGCGAACTTATGGGTGGTTTCCAATTGGGACGTTTCCGTGAGATTGTCGACAGTTACTCGGACAGCGAAGAGTTGTACCAGACATACCTCAGGGAAGTGTGGCAGAAGGTCAGCCTCATGAACGATGCGCAGAAGTGGACTCGCACGCTTCGCATGGTCATTGGCGGTCACCGCTAAACGAAGCATAAACGGGGGAGGTAACTCTCCTGTTTATGACGTGACAACATAAACCCGGAGACCGAAGTCTCCGGGAGTACGCTAGCTTCGATGCAACAAAGTCTACAAGTCGCTTTCACGCGACGGAATCAGCAGGTTGGCCGTGAACGCACAAAGGCAATAAGCTCGTTAGCTGACAATTTGTTCTTTGGAACTTCTCTACACAACATGACGTCCAGGTGTAATTTTTTACACTACTTCGTCACAAGCCCTTGAAGACTTAGTAACTTTGCAACTGGATCGTTCGTCCGTGGCAGACTCCCTACGAAACACTGGGTTGTTTGTTTTTGACACGCAATACTCAGTCATGGTTTGGCATTGATGACAGTTACCAGACCCTGGGTCGTGAGCACGCATTACTAAAGCTTTTGAATTCTCGTAAAACGATACATCCAAACCTTGCTGTTGTGTGACAGCTGCAAAAACCCGAGTGATCTCCTCATCCTTCAAATCGAAGAGATTGAGTTGGACTTTCTTATAGCCTACCTTTGAACCGTACCATTGGTCTTTGCCTAACCCGAAAGCAAGAACTCTAAGGCCGCGTGTATGCTCCTCGTTAGTAAGGATGCGCACAGCGACCAAAGTTCTCGTCTCTAGTGTGGAAGACAAATCAAGCTTCGAGAAAGCTTCAAAGACTGAAAGTTTTGATTCATTCGGACTGACGATGTCCTGTAGTGCTTTCGAGTATTGTTGGAAAGCACTGTCGGCCGCTAGATTTGCTTTGGTGTTTGTTACCTTGGTGTTCAACGAGTAAACATCATTTTTGATAACTTTAAACTCCTCAACTTCATTGCGACCGTGGCTGTAGGCTACTCCGGGGTATTGCTTGTCCCGTTTTGCTGCAACCATTTTCCTCCTTACTTCTCCCTACGGATTTGGATACGAAATTACCTTGATGTACAAACTGCGCGACAACTTGCGACTGATAAGCTCAATCAACGTATAAGGAGTGCCGTCCTTAAAAGCTTTGTACGTTGAAATCTCAACGTCATACAAGTTTTCAAGATGCGGGAAGTTTGCAGCGAGGCCGGTAATCAGCTGTTGCTCTTTGAAGCTGAACGGCATCGATAAGCTCGAAAGTATCGATGCCTTATTCAAATGCATCAATTCTTCCAAATCGTTCGACGGCGAAAAATCTTCTGGCGTTTGTTCAGGAATGTAGTTGTGAAGTTCAAACACAACGCTGCAATTGCCTTCGTCGAGTTTGTCTTCTTCAACAACCTTGACGATTGATTGAAGCACCACTTTGTCAGCAATGCGGTTTTCAACCGGTGTATCCGGATTTTGATTAAAGAACTGATTCACTGCGATGTCCTTCCTTACTGCTCAGCAACTTCACTGATTTTTTCTTCAGCTTGTACTGGAGCAGTTTGTTCAAAAAAGTCGAAGCGCATTTTGATGTGGTGGCTTCGTCCGTGTTTGTGCCGCAAGTCCAAGAAAAGGTGAGGTTCTTGGTCAAGCTGGGTAACAAAAGAATATTCATGAACAATTATTTCTTGCTTGATGCTTTCCAGATACTCGAGCAGTTGCTGGAGAACAAAGCGATAGTTGATCACGCCGCACGTCAAAAGACGCGCATCTTTTGGGAAGGCTGTCGTATCGGACAGTTCAGTGAAAACGCGCCGCAGTGTCTTTGCGGCGATTTTCAAATCCTTGACTTCATTGGTCCTATCAGCAATAGGTTCGATGCTGATCATTGCACGGTTACCTGCCTCATTGATGTCATAAAGCATCTCTGTGACAACATAACGGTCGGTGTTTTCAGGATGTGCCCGCTCGGCGGAATACATCAGTTTCGAATTGGGTTTTGCTGTGGACTGAATGGCTCTCATCAACAAACGAGTTTGGTCGATCATTCGACTCATGGCGCTTGGATACTTGCAGTGCAGGTACTTGCGAATGAAAGTCAACTCGGTGTTGTTGAAAGCAATATCGCTGGTCCTTAGCACTATTAAAGTTCTCTTATCCATAGCGATTTTTCCCTTGCCTTTTGTGTTTGCAGCGTGGCGCTTGCTCATATCAAGGCTTGTCACAATTAGGTGTTGTAGTAAAAATACGCTTTCATCGTATGTGATGACGATATTTACTCGTACTGCATTCAAGCCCACTGGAGCCTATTCATGAAAAACTCAATCTTGTCTCAAGCTCTGGAGAGTTTGGAGACACCCGTTCCCGCAGCATTGCCACCTGCTACTGAACCAGTTGCACCTGCTCCACAAGCAGCCCCTCCCACTCACGTCATCAGTCGTGAGAACACGGACGCTGCTGTTGAGCAAAAGCTCGAAGCCATGAGTCGCGACAGTGTCGTGATGAATGCGCCGCTGTCCACCCTCTTCACTCGTGCGCTGAATATTCAATTGGCCAAGAAGAACGTGGTGACTGGCGAGTTCGATGGCGTTACGCCTGCAGCCACAACTCAAGCTGAAGCCGTTGCGACTGAAAGCCAGGCGCAAGACGCTTACTTCTCCGCAGCAGCCCGCCGAGTCTTCCAAGACACTCACAAGGTGGAAGAGCGGATTGACATTACGGATCCGGTAAAGCCTGAAGTTCCTGAAAGCTTGGAAACCGGTGGTTCAGGTACAAAGCTGATTGCGCCAGCCACTCAGGAAGAAACCATCAAGTTCTTCAACTCCAACGACCTGGATGGTTTGGAGCCCAAGTTCGTTTTCTACCGCGACGTTGGCATTAAGACTGACGGCGTGGTGAAGGAAGACTGGGAAACCCAGAAGATGATTGCTTTGAACGAGCAAAGCAGTGATGCCAATTACGTGGTTGAATCCATCGAAGTGGTGATTCGTACTCGCAAGGTTGACATCAAGGACTAAAAGTCTGAAAAAGTAAAGAGGGGGTAAAACCTCTCTTTATGTTGTCACTTGTAAAACGCTGCTAAGGACCCTACAAAGGCCATAGATGAAATAAAAAAGAAAAGTCGAGGGTAGGTAGCTACCCAAATCTGAGTTCAATACAAGCCTTTTTAAAAGGTCACTATGCCAAAAAATACTGGCTAGCTTACTAATATAGTTAAAGCTATTTTAACTAAACCTAGTATAATAGGGGGGCCCCAGACCCCCGATAGTATACTAAGAATAATAAAGAGTATAATGCGCGTGCGCGCACACATGCGCACGCATACGCGCACGCGTTCTATAATGAGGGTTTCTTAAAAAGAGAAATTTTTTAAGAGTTAAGCGGCTGGGTAGTAGACCCAGCCTTTTATGCTGAGAAGATGAGATCTTGAAGTTATAGGCTTAGAAAAGGTTTTAAGAGGTCTTAGAGCTATTTTCGTTGCTTAGATGAGCAACGATGAGTCTGAGAGAAAAGAAAGCCGTATAGACGGTTTAAACGAATCTAGCCAATTGACAGACCAACTACCAGAAAAAGGACTTCGTCCAAAGTCTTGAGAGATTACCCTCCCCCAAAGCCCCCTCCCGCGAAACCGGGGCGGGGCGGCTTTTGACTTTACTTCCCTTTTCCTTTGTGGAGGTACTCACAACACCTCTTCGCCGTTCATGAGTGGCGGCAACCTGAAACAACGTTACTGAGGCGAACGAAATGCAAGAAGCAAAGATCAGAGACATCTTCGACGATGTCTGCCGGAACGTTGTGGCTGATAAGGCATTGAGCCTGAGGATCCATCGCTATGTCGTGGACTTTATCAACCGCAACAGTGAACACTCCCAATTCTTCGGGGGCAACTTGACAGGTGTTCAAGTCGTGCGGTTTGTGGAGTCGGACAAGAACCACTGGTTCGACGATATCCTGGACGTTAACGAACATGACTTGCAGGACAAGATCAACAAGCTGGCTTGCGTACAAGGCAAGGACGGTGTGCGTCACGTGTCTGGTGACGCTTTGAACCAATCGTGCGTGTGGCTTTGCTACAAGTTCCACAATGCATCGAATCTCACCATCGACGAGCGTGCCCAAACCATCCAAGACATCTTGCTGGCTTTGCAGTTCAAATTCCTGACCAGTCGTTTGTTCCGTCACTTCAAGTTCCCAGCCGACCGCGCTTCGGCTGAGGCTGCGTACGCGCAGTTGTCGAACAAGTATTCGATCAAGATCTACGGTACTTGGTTGAAAGTCCTGGAAGCACGTTGCTCTGACATCACGGCAAAGACTAGCTCTCACTTCAATGTGATTGCTCGTATGGATGACGACATGGGCGTTGTTCGAATGCTCAATGACATTCAAGGTCGTCTGCGTGACATGCTCAAGAACATCTTTGGTCAGTTCGTACAGATCAAGGACGCGGGTGAGAAAATCACATCCAGCTCCGGTGTGGTTGACTTTGACGGCGTGGAAGTGCTCAAGGATCGAAGTAAAGGCTTGGCAACTTACACCAACTACATGAACTCCGTTGTGGGTGACAAGAACTCATTCATTCGTGGTGAGTTGCTGAAAGTGGTTCAAGACATCTTCCCTTCTGCCCCACCCAAGCACATCGTCAGTGCACTTGAATACATCTCGAACAATTACTTGAAATCTCGTTCCGACGATATTGCCAAGTTGATCGAGATGACGATGATTCACAGCTTCACGTACTTGGAGAAGAATCGTCAAACAGTTCAAGCCGGCATTAACTTGCCCAAACTGTTGGAGCGTTTGCGCGGTGTTTACACATCGTCCCGTTCTACGGATCCTGACTTGATGGATCTTCGTCGGTTTGCAGAAGTCATTGTTCGTAAGTCTGTAGATACACGCACAGATAGCGTCATTGCTTCTGTGCGAACCGCAGTCTTGCTTTACATCGTGTCTCGTGCATACACGATGTGTCATTGGTCCAACGTGTAATATACCGTTTATGAAGGCGTCCATCAATCCTTTGGTGCGATGAATCGAGAGAGTATTTACTTCCTTCTAAAATGGTGTGTTCGCCATGGGTCATTTTCGATTACTTAGTCAGCTGCTTCCGAAGGCCATCGAAACTATTCGAGGTGAAAGAAGTCTGATTGAAATCACTGAAGCAAGGGCTCAGATAGAGTCCTTAGTCGCATACTCTGTTGAAGGGTATACAGTGACTATCCATTGTCAGGAAAGAAAATACAGGTGCATGTATAAGCGTTGGTTTGTGCCAAACTTCGTGATTAAAACTTACGAAGTCTTTGCCACTATCGCTGGGAAAGCACCTGACGTATTGATCGATGCTTGCGCCAGAGACAGGACGTTCCCTCGACTATTGAACTCGTGGTCCAACTCGTCCAGTCAAAAGGAAGCAGCAATAGAGGCCTTCTTAGACCTCCTACATGCCAGACTGCGTTACGCTCAAAGCACGTCTGGTTAAGTCGTGAGATACATCGGCGCTTGCGCGTCAATTGCTTCAGTGATTATAAAAAGCCAACACCTATCCGGGAACTAACTCGGGTAGGTGTTGGCTTTATTCCGTCACTTTATCTTTTTTTATTATATACACCAAGCTTATGGTGAATGCGCTGCATCCATGCGGCCATTAAATGGAGAGGTTATGCATCACTTCAAAGATTTTTGTCTTAGAGAGAAGTTGGAGTAACTAAGTAATGATACTCTTCTTAGACGACTGGAAGAAATATCCAAGAGCAATCATCGACATGAAGACGACGAACACGTCCTTCATTCGACTGGCTTCGGTTTATCGCGCAATGGGTATCGAGAACAATGCGTTCTTGCTCGCCCTACTGAATCCAGACTTGCAAGGAGTTGATCCATACTCGCCTGATTTGACGCTTGAGCAGATGGCGGCGATCAGTTTGGAATGCAAGCACAATCCTTGGTATTTCTTTCGAGAGATTGCTAAGGTCCCTGCTTCGGGCGGTAACGACGCAATGCGGCTTCAGGCCAATCGAGGCAATATTGCATTGTTCTGGTTGTTCTTCAATCACATCACGCAATTTCTAATTCAGCCACGGCAGACAGGTAAGTCTATTAACGTTGACGCGTTGATGATCTTGCTGCTGAACATCATCTGTATTGCTACAAAGATCAACTTGCTGACAAAGGACGACACTCTGCGTCGTGCCAACGTTCAGCGGATCAAGGACATGATGGAGGAACTCCCTCCATACCTGTTCCTGAAGGGTCCGAGTGATCTGAACAATACAGAAGAAATTACCATCAACGCGCTGGGTAACCGTTACACGACTCACGTTCCACAAAGCTCTCCAAAGCGTGCGGATAACATGGGCCGGGGTTTGACTACTGCGGTTATGCATGTTGACGAAGCACCCTTCCAGGTGAACATTGAGATTGCGTTGAAAGCAGCTCTGCCTGCTATGACTGCAGCTATCGAAGCAGCTAAGCGTGAAATGGCTCCGTATGGAACTATCTTCACTACAACGGCTGGTAAGAAGGATGACAAGGACGGCGCTTTCATTTATCGCGAGATGATGGAGTCTGCACCTTGGACTGAGAAGTTCTTGGATTGCAAGAACCTTGTAGATCTTGAAACAACTATTCGTACCAATAGCCGAGGAGGTAAGGTTCGAGTTCGTTGCGTCTTCAATCATCGGCAACTGGGTAAGACGGATGAATGGATGTTGCGAGCTCTGGAGGATTCCTTCCAGTCTGGCGATTCTGCTAACCGAGACTTCTTCAACATGTGGACGTCCGGCTCTCAGACCAACCCGATCCCTATTCACTTGCTCGAGCGCATTGCTGGCTCACGCATGGAGCCTTTGGAAACAGAGATCTCCAGTCAAGACCGTTACATCACGCGCTGGTATATTCCGGCCGATACGATTCATGGCCGCATGGCGAACGGTAAGTTTGTCCTAGTCCTTGATACCAGCGAAGCCGTCGGCAATGACGATATTGGTTTGTTGCTGATCGATCTGGCTACAACCGAAGTGATTGCGTCAGGTACGTTCAACGAAACCAACTTGATTAAGTTCTCTCGTTGGCTGTTGCAATGGTTCATCCGCTTTGAGAACATCACCGGTTTGTTGGAGCGACGCTCTACTGGTGGGATGATCATGGACTACTTGATCGTTTACATGATCGAAGCTGGTATTGATCCCTTCAAGCGCTTGTTCAACACAGTGGTGCAAGACTACCGTGAGAATCACGACAACTTCGAAGAGATTCGTAAACCAATGAATCGTCGCGATCCTCGTATCTACGATCGCTTCAAGAAGACGTTTGGTTTCTCCACTTCAGGCGGTGACGGTACGTATAGTCGTAATGGACTTTACTCCAGCACACTGATGATGGCTGCTAAGCGTGGTTGTGATTATGTTTACGACAGTACCCTTATTGACCAGGTGAATGCCTTGATCAATAAGAACGGTCGAGTCGATCACCCGCAAGGCGGACACGACGATATGGTCATCGCGTGGCTGCTTGGTTTCTGGTTCATGACTAAAGCAGTTAACGTTGGTTTCTACGGTATTGATTCACGACTACTGATGTCTAAGAATCAAGACTTGTCGAATCCGGCCAGCGTAATACCTACTCAAGATCAAGAGGTCCAAAACGCTCTGCGTGATAAGATCGAAGGTCTGACAGAAGAGCTCGGTAAAGAGCGTGACAAGTTTGTAGCTCAGCGTTTGGAGCAAGAGATTCGAAGTCTGATGAAATACGTCATCGTAAAAGAAGACGAAATCTACAGCGTCGATGAACTGCTTAGAACGGCTAAGGAAAAGCGTGTTGAGAAGAAACGCTTTAACAGCTACCAGCAAAGTCCTTATCAAATGACTTCGCTGCAACCAGGTTACTATCGATAGTGACAGAATAAAAGCCCAGGGCGAACCTGGGCTTTTATGTTCACCGTAGTGAAGTGGTTTACACGCGCAGAGCCGTGTTGCCCAGATTTGCCGTTTGAGCAGCGTAGCCGATGTTCTGCGCAGCAGTGTCGGAATCCACAGCTTGCACGAAGGCAGGACGCAGGTAAGGGTTCGCATTGGTGATGCTGATCGAGTCGAGCATCGATTGAGCGAACGCCATCACGCCCAGGCTGTGCTGGGTGATTGCCGTGAAGGTGATGTCGTACGTGACGGTTTCACCAGCGGCAGTCTTGTCGCGACGACCAGTCACATCACCAGCGCTCTTGGGGAACATGTTGGTCGACAACCAAGCATTGATCACCTTCGAGTGAGTGATGTCGGGCTCGATGAAGAGCACGGTCATGGCGTAGCGGTCAGCCAGCATGTCGGTAGGACGCTTGGCCGTGGTGGAGATGTTGGCCACCTTGGTTTCAGGATCCATGATCAGGTTGGTGATCCAGCCTTCCAAGAAGGCATTGATCGGACGACCATCCTTTTCAACCCAGCTGAACACTGGCTGCGAACGTGCACGCTTCACATCAGTGAAGTCTTCATGCATTTCGCCACCACCGCCGACAGGCGAGCTGTCCACGGTTTCGACTTCCAAAGTCGATTGCAGGCCAGTGATGCGGATGGCGTGACGTTCCACCAGAGCGCGCAGAGTGCTCGTCCACTTTTCAGGGTTTTCCAGATCGCGGAAACCAGTGGGCGATTCAATGAGCAGCGCAATCATGTTGCGCTGGACGTACGCCTTATTGCTCACCCATTCAGCGTATTCAGGGGCGTAGCCGTTGTGCGCACCGAATTGCAGATCCAGCATCGGAGCTGTTCGGCCCTTTGCGTAAGCCTGGCCATTCGGCAACAGTGCGTTAGTAACTCGAGACATTGTGTTATCCTCGGATGAAAGAGATGAATGCATTACCCGGTAGTTTTTACACTACCGGGCTTTGCTGCCTTAGCCTTGTTGAGCGTCGAGATCCGAGAGACGACGGCCGTTCACGTTCAACGTTGCCACGGTCTTCATGTTCGGACCGTACAGGTTGATTTCGGTGTGCCAGCTGTAACCATTGGCCTCGTCAGCCGCCGTGTAGTACGTACGCGGCACGACGGTGTAACGGTTGGTCAGGCGACCACGGACGTTTTCGGAAATCCATTCATCGATGCGCTTGGCGAACTGTTCGTTCGACAGGTCAGCACGACCGGTGAACTGACGCCACGAAGCTTCGCCAACCTTCTGCAGTTCCACACAGGCCATGGCCGTGATGAAGCTGGTCAGGATCGAAGTGTCGTTGCTGTACACCGTCTTCAACGCAGGGAAGAACAGAGTTTCGCGGCCAGAGCTTTGCACCCAGTTCAAACCAGCATCCCAGTCCTTGTTGCGCACAGCGACCGAGGTGTAGCGAACGTTCACGTCAGTGAACATGTCCACTTCGTTCAGCGGAGCAACGTCGAACATGTTCTCGTTGTTCCACACGCCATTGCTGGCACCCCAAGCTGCAGCAGCACGGCGAGCCAACTGAGGAGTCAGAGGCATGCGCTTGTTGTACTGCGAACCCAACATCTTGCCGTCGCGGCCGATGATGGCGGCACGCACCACTTGAGTGCCGTAGTATTCGGACTCAGGGTAGTTCTGAGCACGAGTGCGCAGAGCGATGGCGATCGAGTTCTCTTGCGATGCAGTAGCCGACGGCGAGTCGACATCGTGCACGGCCAGCACGCAGAACGTGTCCTTGCGCTGAGCAATGATCTTCAGCAGGTCGTACTTGGTTGCCAGCGGGAAGCCCGAGTCATAGACGATCGAAACGGGGTAACGCGCAGCGTCCAGCATGTCGCTGTTGGGATCTGCAAACTTCTGCATCCAAGCGCTCACCGAACGAGCAAAGGCCGCATTGTTCATGGTGCCGTCGGCGCCGCCGCGAGCGTAGGTTGTCGATGCTTCGCTCAGGAGCGTCGCATTGCCACCGCTGGTTTGCAGTTGGAACGTCACGTAAGGAGCGCCAGTCGAGTCCTTGCCGGAAACCAGATTGAAGCGATACTGTTCATCAGCATCACCCTTCAGGTCGCACGAAGTCAGGGCCGAAGGCAGTTCAGCAGCAGTCACCAGATCCAAGATGGTCTTGACGTTGGCGTCGTAGGTGTGCATTTCACCGAACGGACCGTACTGCTTGGGCATGCCCTTGCTTTCCAGATCTTGGTAGTCCTGGATGAAACGGTCGCCGACATACATCAGCTTGCTGGTGTTGCGATCCAAGGAACCAGGCTTGAAGCTCAGATCCAAGTACTGCTCGCCGGCTTGGGTTTGCACCACGACGGGAGTGCTCAAGACATCGGCGCGTGTCACGCAAGCGATGCGGAACGGGTACAGCTTGGCTTGATCGATCAAGCGGCTGTCCAGAGGTGCATTGCCGTTGACAGTCGGAGCCCAGAGACGCAGGCCGACGTTGTTGCCGTCTGCACCTTCGCTCGGAACACGCAGATCCATGATCGGATAGCGAACCGACTGAGTCGAAGTCGTGGTGTCCACTTGGTCACCAACGCCTTGAGAAGCAGTACCGAAAGTATCGGCTCCGTCGACGTCAGGAGTCACCTTGTCGGCAACCCACTTGACCTTGTAGCCTTGGACAGTTTTCGTACCGTCCTTGACAGGCAAGCCGTCGACGTCCAGTTGGTACGAATTGTCAGGATTGCGCTTGTACACCGGCACTGCCGTTGCCAAGACATCCATGGACAGGCGGATTGTCGCTGCAGGACCTGCATCGTCAGGAACGATACGGACACACAGCTGGCTATTGCCTTGACTGTTGATGACGTTGTTCATCAACGAAGCATGGTTGAAGTACGACGACGTGGGGTCGAACGTAGCGTCACCATACAACGCGTTACGGCTGTTGCCTACGCAAAGCTGAGGATCGCGAGGACCCTTCTTGGCGTAGAAGAAAGACAACGGCAGGTGGGTGGGACGATCTTCAGGCACAGCGACGGGAGTGCGAAAGCTCTCGTCCTTGATGCCATTGTTGATCACTTTCGGTGCGGCGTTAACGATAGCGGACATGTTGATTCCGTAAAAGAAAGGGTTTTGGATATACGTAAAGCAACAGATGGCACTTGCAAGCGGTTAACCGGTTGCCACGAATCACAGTACGTACTTCAAGCTTTCTAAGTTCTCAAACTGCTTTGCGGGCAATAAGGAACTTTGTATTAGGCCTATTTAATTCATGCGTCTTTTTTGGAAGCCACTAGAACAAATAAGCGTTTAGGCGCGACAGCAATAGCTTGCCACACACAATCAGCTGATCAAACGCGATGGCCGCAGGTGATTGTTATGTGACAAGCTCTTGGAAAGTGGCTTAAGCCAGTGTCTTTGCAGACGCACTTATTGATGCTTCCTTGAGTTTTAAGTACTCTTCAATGAGTGCATTCAGATAAGAGCTCTATTTAAACTCTAGTCGAACCCCGTGAAAAAGGGCCCGTGTTCATATTAAATGCACAACGGCGCTCCATGGTAGCGGATGTCTTTTTTAAGGAACCCAAAATGTCTGTGTTTCAAACCGCTTACCAGACCAGTGCTTGTGCTGGTACTGTCACAAGCAAACTCGTGGAAGCACTGATTCGTGCTCGTATTGAAAACTATATTCGAACCGAGCAAGGCTTCACCGATTTGTACCTGGTGCGCCGTGATCGCTACGTGGATGAGCTGGTGCCTTCGTTCCATCACCCGGTCGTCAGCGAAGCTTCTGGCGAGAAGTTTGTCTATGTGGACGTTCGTCCTTACGGCAAGCAAAGCGCCAGCACGCTTGATTTCGAAATCACGAATAAAGACGCTTACGACGCAGCGACTCTTCGTGGTCGTCTTCAGCAGATGTGGACAACTGGCGGTCAAGCAGCTCTGCGCGACATGCGTTTGCCAGCAATGGCATTCCCTGCCTGGATCTCCATCAATCTCACCAAGCGTCTGAACTTCGGTCCTGCCGAGCAAGCCAAGATCTGCATCTTGGCAGGTATCTACTACCTCAGCTTGTTCAGCGATGAACCCGTTGACAAAGTGATCGTTGTCACTCAAGTGGCAAAGAACACCGGCATCAAGCCACAAGTGGTCGAGGAGGTCGTGGACCGCTATCCTTATATCGCGAACATCAACGAGTTCTGCGAAGCAGCTAAGGAAGAAATTCAAAACGTTCGTCTGAACAATTTGAATACCGCCACGCTGTTCCCAATCATGGCCGGTACTTGGTATGGTGCCAACTCCGCCGAGATCACTGCGGTTGCTTTGGAGCATCCGCCGACTTGGATCATGATGGTTTACCAAGCAGTCACTGCTCGGTCTTACTACCATTCGGCCCTGGCCAAAATGCTGGAGCAAAACCAGTACAAGCGCGAAGTTCGTCAATTCACCATCTCCTTGCGAGAAGGCGAGTAAGAATTTCGAATCCCATCTAGTAGCTTTCTCGAAAGATAAACATGGCTCAACCCAGCAGCTACGACGTGATGGGTGGTTTCCTGCAGCAACATGCGTATAAGAACGTATGGTGCACGCCAAATCAAGACAAGCAAGCGATCTTCAAACCTGCTCGGTTGACTGACCTCAACGGAGCATGGATGGATTTCAGGGTGATGTGGACAAAACACAAACTCCCTGATCAACGCTCGCGCTTTCACATCTACCAAATCGGTCAGATTCATCCACTGTTGCTCGGCTTACAGCAAAGTTCAAAGAACGTTTGGATCTCGCTGGCCGACGCATGCATCGAGATGCAGATGATGGCTGATGTGTATACGGTTAAGGGTTATCAAATCCACCGTAGTCAGATCTGGTACAAGGTTACTCCCGAACGCGATTTGATTCTCGCTATCCGAATTCCTGAGTACGATCGCATCCCAATCGATCTTGTTCAAGAAACGATCTACGTGCGTCTATACACGAATGCTTACTTCCAGAGCGCTCGTGCAAATTCGCAAGACAACATTGTGTACGTCAAAGGCATTCAAGCCGTCACGACTGCTGACATCATGGCGATTCAGCAAGTCTTGAACGTATACAAAGCCAAAGAAGTTGGCACTACTCGCTGCTTTGTCAATGGCCTTCTCGTCGACACTATCGACTTGATCACAGCAAAGCCAGGCGATTACATGGAGTTCGTTTTTGACGGCTCTGTGAAGAAGATCATCACTTTCGATATTGGTTCTTTGCCGCAATTCGAAAGTACGCTGGACAACGTCTACAAATTCTTGCTTCACTACGCTGGTGAAACAGACATCATCGACTACATGGACGATGTGGATTTGTTCCTAGTCAAGGAAGATGGACAGCGCTATAAAGGTCTGTACTACAACAAGAACAATCCCAAAGCCATGCGAATGGTTACGCACAAAGACTACGCAGTCCCAGTGCAGTTCTTGACAGCCTACGCTGAGGAAGGCAGTATCTTTGCCCCTCTGAATTCACTGAAGCTAGTTCTGCATGTTCGTAACTCAGGTTACGATCGTCCACTGGTGTACGAGGAAAATCGCGTCCGTGATCTCTACAAGCTAGATGATGAAGATTTGCTCCAAGCGATGCTTGGCGTCAATGCGCTTGTGGACGTGTGGAAGGTGGAGAATCTTGAGAACTCCGCCTATATCGGACTGATGAGCAAGAACCTCGGTGCCATCACGGTTGACGATGTTCAGAACGCTTATGGTTACAACGCCATCAGTGTTTTGATTGCAGATACTCCTCAGCACACTCAGCTGGTATCGACACTCCAGCGCGTTCAGCTTCCATCAGCTTTGGCGATGGACTGTACTGTTTACGAGTACGACGCCGATGGCTACATGGTCGGACACAGCGTTCACAATTCTGGAACAAGCTACACGTGTGCAAACCCAACTACACGGTTGTGTGAAGCAATCAGTGGAGCGGCAGACATCGGTCTGAATTCGTTCTGGAATGTTCGCACGCATTCGATTGATCCTGATCAGAACTACAGGTTCTACACCTGTGGTAAGATCGGCAACATCCTGGATAACGTGTGGGTGGATGTGACAGGCTCAGGCCAGTACACGATCATCAACAGCGTCGTGACGTGGGTGAATAATCCAGATACGACGTACACATTGGTGCGGCCAAGCAAGAAGCACATTTACTACGAGCTGGATTACTTCGCAGTCGATGGCTTGATCACGTTCTCTCTTCGTGAATGGCGTGAAGACTTGCAAACCTTCCGCACCATGGCTGTTCCGATGGGCGAGCTGGATCTCTTCTTGAACGGTAAGTCCTTGATTGAAGGCTTGGACTACATTGTTGACTTCCCACGCATCGTCGTCAACAATAAGGAATACCTGGTCAATCCGGATACACAACCACAGAAGCTCGGGATTCGTTTCTCAAACTTCTGTAAGTCCGACATGACTCGTCCGAATGTCCCAGACATCGGCTTTGTTCAGTACGGTGTTTTGTCGTACAACAACAAGTACGATATTCGTCACGACAAGGTCAATCGTGTAAACATCCGGGGCGCTCTCTATCGTTGGGATGAATTGAACTACGGTGAGGATGATTTTGACATCCACGTTGTGGACGTCATGAATGGTTCTCCGTATTCCATCCGCGACATCATTGTGCCGATGAACGATTATCTGCATCAAGCAGATGAGAAGATTGATCCAACGTTTGCTCTGCGCGCGAAGTCAATGGCGATTGATAAAGCCATCTCCGACTACATGACGCTGAAGATACCTGAAAAGAAACCTCAGCCTCCGAGTGCGATTCCAGCACTCTATCAAGTTGTGAGTCCGTTCTTCAATCGGATCGTCCACGACTTGAATAGCGGCGCTTTGTGGGATGCCAAGTTTATTGAACAGTACAGCGATGTGTTTGTTCGGGAAACTTGTCAGAGGTACGAGTATCTGTTGGCATGGGATCCTGTGACGGACAAGAACTTGCTTGACCCCAACTTCGTTGTGGTTCATCCGCACAACACGGATGGCTATATCGACATGGGCGTTTACCAGTACAAGTTCTTGACCCGCGTTGCGCTGATCTACGGCTCCAACCGTATTTCGCTGTCTGGCTCGATTCGCGTAAAGCAATTCGGTCAATAACTTAAAAGGGCTCGAGTGGGCAACCGCTCGAGTATTCGGAGCCCTAAATGGCAAATGATCCAATCATCTCAACATCAGGCATTACTGGGTCTGACGGCATCACGCCGATCTACGATCCAGATGGTCGCTTTCAAATCTGGAACAAAAACGAAATCTTCATGGGCCCAACAGCTCCTGGCGATAAGCGGTACGTTCCAAAGATCGATGACATGGTTGTCGAACTGGTCCCTTTGACCTGGTACCGCGTGACCAATATCGATCTTGCTACATTGATCCCGACTCTGGACGAGCTGGAAACCGTAGCATCCGGCGGTGATCCTACCGACAAGGATCTGCTCCTCGGTCCTGGACCTGGTACGCCCAGCGATACGTATCGCGTGTATTTGGACACATCCGTTGTTCCGCACGCAATCCGTGTCGATGCTCGTTGCTACATTCGTGGTAGCGAGAATATGTACGCACGTCTGTTCTTGGGTTCGGATATCTCCAGCGAAGCCAACATCATCAGTTTGCAGTACGACAGTGCTGGTAACATCATCGGGAACAAAATCCCGCTGGAGTTGGCTGAGATCAACAACACGACGAACATCGCTACCAAAGTCATGCCGACCGCATACACCATGCGGGAGATCCAAGATGATGAGCGTGTTACGTTTGTGTCGTACTCGGCAGACAATCGCATCACTTCCAAGCGTCAGTTGATCTTGGAAAACTCGGCATTCATTGCCAGTGCGAACATCTCTACCAAGTACATCGTTGGCATCTCGCTGAAGTGCCCGTTCTTGTCGGCTGCCGATCCGCATCGCATCGATTTGCCGCAGAACGTGCTGCTCACCGGTTTGAACATGATCGGTGTGGTGACGTATTCGGATGGCTCAACAAACGAGCTGCCTGTGGACGGTACCAAGTTCAAGATGCTGGGTATGGAGTCGTACCTGACAACCATCGTCGGCCATCAAGCTGGTATTGTGTTGCGTTACCAGTTGTCTGCCAACGAAATCTCGTACGGCAACCAAGTGGGTGCAGTTCCGTTCATCTCGCAAGAGTACAAGATCGTGACTGCTCAGGAAGACAACGCATACAGCGTCAAGCTGTTCGGTTACCCAGTGTGGCAGAATTCCGTCGCAGGCTACACCTTGCGCTGGTTCCTGTACAACGCGCTGCGTAACGTTGTTTACGACGTCACCAATTCGATTCAGCACAGCCCCGCCGCTGCTCCGTTCCAACCTAAGCTCTACGGTGCCCTGCAGACCGTCGTGGTTAGTGTGAACCTGCAAGACGTCAATGGTTCGTATCGCAACTACCGCCATGCTCAAACCCAGCAGTTGATTCTCTGGGGTGAAGGTACGATGCGTACAACCAACTGGACGATTCTGTTCGATCAGAATCAGAACCCGGTGTACGGTTTGAATCTGCACGCCGACCTGACGTTTGTGAACTACAACTACTACAAGTTGAAGTTCGGCACTGGTGCTCAAACCAAGGCGGAATGGCTCAAGCGTTTGTACTACGACTCCAAGCCAATCATCGACCAGTTCAAAGAGCAGACGCCGCCGGCGCCTACTCACTTCCGGTTGCGGGTTGGTACGCAGGACTACGAGTACAGCGTGGACGCATGGAACGACGAGATCATCGTGGGCAACGGTCTGAACGACAACGACACCTTGATCATCTACTTCATCAGCAAGAACCAATCGACGGATCTTCAATTGTCCGTGGCTGGCTTGCCGGTGTATCAGGTAACAGGAAACTGATGTCTGAAAATAAAAGGAGAGGGAAACCTCTCCTTTTATGCTGTTTCAAACAAAAAAGAAAAGAGAGCATAAACGGAGGCCTGATGGCCTCCGTTTATTTCATCAGTCTTCGATCAGATCCCAGGGAATATTGTCAGCCAGCTTCGTGACACCTTGACGTAGGTCCTTCAAAGCTGTTCTGAGCGTCTTGTTACGGACCTCAAGCTGCTCTACCTCAGAGAGGTTATTGTTACTCTTGAACTTGGCTTCAGCGACGTCATAGTCTTCGTCAGTGACGTAACGTTGCAATTCACCGAAGCCACCCAATGAGTAACCGATGAGTTGAGCAAACTGGACTTGATCGTGACGGCTGTAATTCGACCTCGCGATATGGTTCAAATCGAACCCTAGTGGTGTTGCGAACTCCAACATATCGTCTACGATTTTGTTAGGACGGAAACGAACCACACCAGTCTCGTCTAAATAAAGATCCTGCACGGGATGAGGTCGTGAGAATGACTGCACTGGAGTGATGGGTGTAATTTCCGTAACTTGAACTTCCGGCTGGGGTTCTGACGCCGGAGGTTTTTGCATAGTGGCCAGGATGAATTTATTCATAGTTGAACCTGAATGACGACTTTGTTTTCGGTGTTCTTTTCTGCATAGTAGAAACAATGCAGATTGTTCACCTTGGTTTGCATGGCATAATACAAACCACTGTCGTCAGCAAATTGGTTTTGAATGTTTTCATTCAACCACGTCATGATCGCGGCAATCAAATCCATACAGCCCAGAGATTTGATAGTAGCAATCATGGAACGGCAGGAAGGAGAACGCAAACCTGCGTAACGGAAGTTGGGCGGCAACTCAGAAACCGTGAATACACGGAACTCCGCAACGATGGTTTGTTTTCCTTGCTGAAAGACGTAACGGTTGTACTTCCGACCGTTAACGCCGTCCAGATCTGGCTGGATAGACAGCGAGGTATTGGACGAAGTCACCGCCATTCTTCGAATGAAGTCGTAATACTTCATCTCCAACACAGAAGCGGTTTGTGGATTGATAATTGGAAACTGCGACATGAACGATCCTTTTTCTATTCATTAACTGACTACAGCACCGCGGGCTTCTTCCAGAATCTGTTCAGAACACCCGCCTTCAACAGTGGGCTTCATCAGAATCTGCATCGTGACATTGAAGTCATCAGAGCCTTCTATCTTTGGAAAGTACCTGCAGGCCTTAAAGTAACCTTGCTTGATGTCGTTCAAGTGAAGATAGTTTTGAGCGTTATCTTGCTCACCACTTGCTTCACTCAGACTACTCAGATATCTGAACGTTTCTGTGCGAACTGAATCAAACGGCAAGACTCTCAGCACGCTGGTTGTCAAAGGAGATACTGTTTTGGAAACGTTTTCGTATTTCAACTCAGCAAATTCCTTCTGCATGCTGTTGAATCCGCCGCTAGCGTTTCTACAAAGCTGAGCCAGTAGAAACACTTCACCATTTAACGGATTGCAAATGGTGAACTGAATGACCAGCACATCTTCTTCAACCGTAAAGCTCGTGATGCATTTTGCACCAGTGATGCCGTACATGGTCCAACTGACAAAACTGAAGAAAGCAAGGATGGCCTTAGAAATCCGATCATCCATTTTGAGCATCTCTACATCGCTCATTATCTCTTCAAGTTCGATCCGGTGGAGTTTGGAGTGGTAGATGTGGTTAATCAGTAGCACGACGTCTTCCTCGTTTGAGCCTGTATGCCAAGACATAGGTCAGCATTTCAGTACCATTCGCTTTCGAAGCGCGGTAGTTGATAGTAAAACCATACCTATCATTACTCAGGATCTTGTATTTTGGATTCTTATCCTTGAGCAAGACAGATGCGCCGGTAATCAGCTGTTCTATCAAAGAGTAGCTTTGCAGGTTCTTGGATATCCCGCATTCAGCATATATGTTATCCAGAGCGTTAAGACAATCCTGCCGAGTATCTATCTTCGCTTCTTCAAGCGACTCATCCATAGAGCCGTGAAGTTGGACGACAGAGATGTTTACGTATTGGGTAAACCCACAATCTAGTTCGATCTCTCGCGGGAACTTCACCTCGAGGATGTCACCGATGAACGTGGTGTTGTGAATGAAACGCCGATGGTGAGGACAATCCAGCTTTCTATCCGCAATCAATTGGAATGACCTGTCGCGAATCCGCCGAAAGATGTCTGCCTCGTAGCCTTCGTACATCGTATCCAGTGTTGCAATCTTTATTTCAGGAAACGCGTTGATCGCTTTATCGATCCGAACACGCTGATGCGTGTAAGGATTGTCCCTGACATTTGTTAGTTCGAAGTCCACCCGCATTCCTTTCTTTTTATTGAGTCAAAAAATAAAAGTACGCAAAAGTAGAGATGGAGGTGACCCCCATCTCTACTCTACGTTACAACACCGGCAAAGCCGTTGACTTACTTGGAAGCCAATTGCTTGGTGGCCAGGGCCGACAGGTGAGCGCGGATGTTGCCGAGCTGACCGGTCTTGCGCGATGCGCGCAGGGTGATTTCAGGCATGATCACGCCGAACTTGTCGCTCTTCTCAGCACCAGGGGCGCCGACCAGCTTGGAGCGATAGAACACGGTGCCGAACTGGTTGCCGGAAGGGTCCTTGACGACCAGCTCGGAGGAGGCCAGCTCAGGGTTCTTCTTCATCACCGGAATGGCAGCTTCGCCGTGGGCCAGAGTTTGGGCCTGGGCCAGTTCTTCGACGAAGGTGAACACGCGCTTGTATTGCTCAACGCTCACGTCTTCAGGCAGCAGCGATTCGACGGTGGCGGCCTGGGTGGCGGCGCCGGTCTTGGGGTCGATGGTGATGTTCAGCTTGGCAGCCAGTTCGCGAGTTGCGTCGCTGATCACGATTGCTTTGACTTCAGGGGTCTTTGTTGCAGACATGGGAAACATCCTTTTGGATTTTGGTTGATATCAGAGGAGTTCTTTGTGAATAGCAAGATCGTAAAGTTTGGTTGCATTACGATCCTGAACCATCCACGCCGAGCTCCTCTATTCTCGGCATGAACGATGTCATTACTTCTTAACCTGGACGACGATTGAATGTCGGTCGATCAGATTGTTGGCGATAACCGCCGTCGTCACGTTGCTGGTACGGACGTTGCGGGCGATCACCGTAGCGCGGACGCTGATCAAACTGCTCTTGGAAGCCAGCTTGGATTTCGCGTTCAACCTTGTCAGCAACCGCGTTCTGCTTGTCAGCAGGAACCGTGATGGTCGAGATGTGTTTCATCAACTGCTTGCTGATGAGGCGCACTTTCAAGACACCAGGCTTCTGACCCGCTGGCAATTCCGCATTGTCGTCCAGAAACTTCTGAACCCGACCCCAGTTGCACAAGACAACGTAGTGGCCACTTTGTGGGTGCACGCAAACCGACATGTGTGCAGTCACTTCGTTGTCATCTTCAGTTGCAGTCCACAAGCCACGTTGAGCGGCTTTCAAGTCTTCCAACTGCAGAGCGATCTCTGGAGCAGAAGAAATGCTTTTGGTCAAAGCGCTGAAACTAACAGTCTTTTCACAGATTGTCAGGTGAGTGCGCTTGGGTTGCTTAGTTGGTGTCATGTTCCTCGACTTGGTTGGTGTGGTTGTCACTCGCATCTGATTTACGCGAGCGCTGTAAAAAACTTCCAGCTTTGCTGCATGAAATATTAGAAGGTTAACCCAATACTCCAAATTGGTGATATGTGGTTATAACTATTTTCAATACACGGCATAAAGGACAGTGGGTGACCCCACTGTCCCACTATGCTGCGTTATGCGCTCTACGAGCCGTTAAACGCGTTCTAGAGCTATTACCAACCGCACCACGGTGCTTCCTTCTTGAAGAGACGTTCCAGCGCCGTAGCGTCGGTCCAACCCATCGAGCTGAAGAGCTCACGACCAGTCAGGATAGCTGCAGATTCTTGAGCGATACCTGCCCCGGCGCTTGTGTTGACCGCGTACTCCATTTGAGCACGAGAGAACACTGTTTCGGATTCAGATTCCAAAGCAGGGTTCTTGAACTTCTCAGCAACCGACATACCAGGCTCGTTAACGTAGTCGAACGTCACGACGGTACGCAGATCACGATTCTTCACACCCATGACTTGGTAGTCCTTGGTGAAAGCACGAATCGAGAAGCACACGTTCTCAGACGGGTTCTCCAGCTGCTTAGCCAATGCCGGACCAAAAGGACCAGCTGGTGCAACTTCGGAGAAGATAGCAATTACGGGATTGCCACGATCATCCGTCATTTCATCAAACACGAGTTCGATGTTGCGGTGATGGCAGCAGACGCTCTTCTCGTCAATGTCCAGCACGCGACGTGCAAACATCTCGGTAGACATATTGCCTTGACGAGGATGACCGTATTCACCACGCAAAGCACCGCGACGAACACGGCGCATCAAAGCACTGCTTTCTTCGAAGACTTGCTTGGCTTGCTCGTAGGTGTAGAAATGACCTGCCGAATTGAACATATTCAGCGCACCAACGACCATTCGATAGTAGCCGTTGTCAAGCTGCTTGAGCTTGCCGACCTTGTTTGTGCCCTGCAATGCAGTGCACGAAAAGAAAACGCTATTCATACACGACCTACTCGATCTTGTTCAATGCAGCAGGAGGCCTTCAATGCGTTCGACACGTTCAGATGGTGAAACCAGAGCTGACACAATGCCGTCTTGCATGTAAGAACCACCAAGCTTGTTGGTTGTGTTTGTTGCGGAGTACATCACGCTCTTCAGCGGAATGAACGCAGGAGGATGGTTCACGAGATCTTCGGGACTTTGAATGAACTGCCGATAATACTGCGAACGGTCGTTCGGATTGCGAGCAATCATGGAGATAATCAGTTCAGTGACTTCATGGTCTCCACCAATATTTGCATTGGCATGCTTCTTCGCCGTATCAAAGAGTTTCGCCAGTTCAGGATAACCCATGTACCAAGGCACACGTCCTTTACTGATGAACTCGTCGTAGATGCGGTAAACCAAAGTGTTCTGCTTCACCAGAGACAGCGTCGGAATGACGGTTGACCCTGCGTTAAAGCTGAACTCGTAATACTCATCGCCATCGAACACAACCTTGTTGGTTGCGATTGGGTCGATACGCATCAACGCGTTGACAATCATCACCGCGTAATACTTATCTTCCACAACGACAGCGAAGAGTCCCACGATAGTGGTTTCCACACCTACACTTGCCAAACCACGCTCAGAGAAGCGGACTGGGATGTAGATCTTGCAACTCTTGAGAGCTACCAGACTTTCATTCCCAGTCTTTGCATCAACAACTTCCGTGAGCGATCCATGCACTCGCGCAACATCTTTGACAAAACTCTTATGTTTCACAGGAGTTCTTTCTCAGATGCTCAGGTCAGGATCAGTTGACGCGCGTCAACAACAGCTGGCCAGAAACCCAGTAGGTGATGTAATCGATAGCCGCAATGGCTGCCGCTTCACGCACATCCAGATCCGGATTGGCTTCACGCACATCGCTGATCGACTTCAGAATGCGGTACGCATCCGTATCGTAGAACCAGCTGGTGCCCAGCAAACGCAAGCTCCAAGCAAACAAGTTGCGAGTTTCTTCGATGCGGCTTTGTTCCAAGGCAGTGTTGAAACGACGCAGGATGATCTCGCGATCATTCAACGGCATCTCGCTGTGAGTGGAGTCAGCCATCAAGCGGCAGAACTCCGCAGCAGCGGCTTCCTTGTACTTGGTGAACATGCGGTTGTTGAAGTTCAACGCATTCATGGCGGCGTAACGAGACCACGCTGCCTTGCTGCTTTCCGCATCTGCGTCGATGTCCTTGACGGTCAGCGCAGGGCTCGACTTCAAAGCGTTGCCGAACAACACTTCGTTCGAACCACCCGATTGCAGCCACTTCACGTAGACCGATTGGTTCACCACGATCTTGCGGTTGTAGCTCGACAGCACGAGGTTGCCGGCTTTCTCACCGCGCTCAGCGTTGTTGATGCGCTGGTTCAAACGGCTTGCCACTTGCAGACGCAGTTCAGCGATCGTGTCGTTGTACTTGCTCAGCGACACTTGCGTGCCTTCTGCGGGGTTGTCCCACATCGTGCGGCAGAACAGGAAAGCAGCCAGCAAGCGCTCAGTGCCTTCTCCGGTTTGCTGGAAAAAGGCGCTGGCCGTTGTGGTCGGCGCATTCATGCCATCCGAGAACAGACGCTCCCAGACTTCTGCGATGAACGTAATGCCTTTGGCATCAGCCCATGCATCGATGACGGCATCCAGAGCTGGTGCGCCAGTGCGCAGCATCTGCAGCATGCCTTCAGTGCTGACCGAAGGGAGACCCATCAAAGGCATCTCGAAATCGCGAGACAGAACGGTCTCACCCTTCTTGATTGAATCCAGAATGCTGCTGTCAGCCAAAGGCGCTGGCAGAGCTTGCGTCACGATTTCAAAATCGTGCGCAATAATTCCGCGATAAACAGACACAGCTTCATCCAAATGACGAACAAATTCTTCGACAGCAGGAGCAACGACAGTACGGGCGTGAGCCAGATAACCTGTCACCTTGGGAGCGATCAGAGCCACCAGCTCGGATTGAGTCAGCGTGTGTTCGCAACTGCCAGTAATGCCGTCAGTCGAATTCGCAGCGTACTCGATGCTCGAGCTGCTCAGCACGTGTTGACCGGCGTTGTCTTCAAAAGACGAGATCATGCCGGGATGGCACGCACGCACGGTCGATTCCAGCAGTGAGCCAGGCAAAGCGCTGACGATAACGCCGCGTGCTTCGAAATTGGCGACTTGGTCGATCGCGGTAGAGATTGCTTGTGCGGACAACATTTCTTAGACCCCCAGATTCTTCTCAGACAGGTTCTTTTCAAAACCCGATTGAGCCATGTTGAGCATCATTTCTTTGGTCAGTGGAGTGCCACCCACTGTGTCTGCCACTTCTTGCCCGAGGACTTGCTCGGCAATTGCGGCAACCAGCTCGCCGCCTGCAGCGAGTGTCACCGCTGTGGTGACCGATTGTTTGTGTTTCATTTTTGCCTCTGAAAAGAAAGCGGTTAAAAACTAGGGAGTACTGGGCAATGAAGCCCAGTACTCCTTCACACTCAGGATGCGTCGTACATCTCGACCGCTTTTTTGGCGATCACGTTCAACAGGGTTGCTGTTGTGCCGATAAGGTACGGACTCATCACAATACGGTTGTCGACACTGATGGCACCGAAGATGCTATCGATCGGGGTGCCTGTTTCAGTACGTACGTTCTCAGAGAACACACGACCAAAAACTGTTTTCAGCTGATTACCGAAAACACCCTTATCGCCAACACCAGCCGCAACTTCCGTGGAGATATAGATGTTGATCGCAGCGCTATCGAGCTGCAATGCATCGTTTTCAACACGGAAGTTTTCATCCACGCTGCCGTTGAATACCTTCTTACCTTGACTACGCAGACGCGCAGTCAGCTTATGGTCAGATTCGGTAGCCAACGCACGCAGAGTCGGTGACATGTCTTCCTTCTCACCGTGATAGAAAACTTCCACACGTTCCACAGTACCAAGGATCTTGGCTTGAGGAGCTTGTGCCGTCAGGACTCGAAGCGTGTCGATTGTCGATTCATCGAGAACCCCGGAACTCGCAGTCACGGCGTCTTCGATCATACACAGAATAGAGTCGTACTCGACTTTATCGCCGACCTTCGCGACACGGTGAACCTGTTGATCAAAGTTCACCACAATGGTGCGAAGCTTGGTGATCTTGGTGCGCAACTTGTTCGACAATCTCACGCTGATAGCGCACGAGTCTTCCAAAGTGTCCGTTGATTCCAACAAAGCAGTCTTGGAGTTCGTGCTGCACTTCCAAACAATCTGTTTAGGATTGAAGAAGTCAGGCTCGAAGAAACCGGAGTTGTAAGCGATTGGATCACCTGCGTTGAAAGTGTCACCAAGCTTGAGCGTAGTGACGATTTCGTGAGGGATAGTAAGGCCAGCAGCGTTGCCGTACTTACGACCAATCTCAACACCAAGCGTTTCGCCGTCAGCGTAAGTGACGATGATGCCTGTTGCATTGAGCGACGTCACCTGACCATTCTTCTTGGCCATCACGGTATAAGTCGGTCCAACACGATAAGGAATCACTTGCTCGTAACCGGTACGAACTTGCGCTTGATGGTAACCACCGCACGCCATACCGTGAGCTTGCTGAATGCTTGCAAAGTTAGCACGCTTCATGTCGTCACGATCCAACGCAGGCGAGGCCAATGCTGTCGTAGACAATCCTGAAGTTGCTCCAGATTGACCTGGTACGTAAGGCTCTGCCATACCGCGCAGATTCTTGAACTTGGGGTCAGCCGTCAAGAACGTATTGATGCCGACGTCAGAAGAGTCCGACGTTGCTTCAGAGATCACACCTGCGTCAGAAGGATGGTAGGCACGTGTGCGCTTCACCATAGAGCGTCCAGAGCGGCCGCCAGTACCTGCGTACGTGACTGCTTCGATTTCCTTAAGCTCTTTGATCGGATTGATTTCCAGCGACTGGTCCTTAGCAGGATCTTCACTGATGGCAATCCAAACAGCGTAAGGATTCATTTCCAACGGGTGCATCGCCTTGGATCCCTTGGCGTTGTGGACCCGCAAAGAACGAATCAGTTCAGCGTACAGCAAACCGGAGAAACGCTCGTAACCCTTAATGCGCAAGTAAGTAGCGTCCAGCTCGTGCGGGTGCTGATCAGTGGTGAGCAGCGCAGCAGCCCTAACCAGCAACTCAGTCCAAACTTGCGGCTCCTTCATCTCAGCCAAGAGTTCCTTGGTGATCGGGTCGATGAACATCTGTGCCATCAAGTCCAATTCGCGCAAGTAACGAACACTCAAACCGTTCTCTTCAAGAACGTTAAGGTACACGTCACGGCGATTGAATTCGTGATGACCATAGTTCAACGTGGTTTCGCGATAATCTCGCCACCCACCCAGCACCAACGTAGCAACAACATCGTCGCGATTGAACACCCATGTTTCATCTTGGAAGACGATCGTCCATTCTCCAGGACCCAAGCTAGCACGCTGACCAGCAGGAACAACACGAGGTTTCACGCTGAGGCGTTTGCAAAGCTCATCCAGACCCATCAGGTAAGACAAGACGACACCAACAGGGATCATCTTACCAAACACACGAAGTTCTGCAAACTCAACAGGGCAGCGAAGGCCGGCCAAGCCAAGCAGTTCATCCAAAGCAGGCATCGGAATGATACTGCCTTGAGAATTGACTTCGTAGATGGCGTTTTGCTTATCCATCAACAAGACGCGACCGTTCTCAACCATACCGATGATTACGAACTTGCCGTTTTGCTCAAGCTTAGCAATCGTGGCTTCTTGTCCGCCAAACATGTTCTTGACACGCGTGTGGTCGAACAACAGTTTCCACTGGACGTCTTGACCTTCGCGATTCACGGTCAGATTGAACGCACGAATGCCTTGCGCAATCGTCGTGTAAAGGCGCGGTGCTTCAAACGAGGGATCAAACGCATCGCCTTGCTCGATGTATGTAACCAACTTCTGATTGTCAGCCAAAGCCATTCGAACGATGTGGTCCCGCAGCCAACGACCGTAATCGTTAACCTTCTTTGCAGACCGCTCAATGAAAGCCTTACCGTAATAGCTAGTCAAAGCCACACGTGTTGGAGTCAGCTTTCGAATCGGCATGTCGCCGCGTTGCTTACGTGTGCGGTAAACAACGCCATTGATGCGGTAAGAACCATCTTCTTCGACGCGAGGGATCTTGAATCGAAGCGTGCTAGGGATGCCTTGCAAAGGCTTAACCTTAACAACGTAATCCATCACGCCGCCAGTGACGTTTTCGATTTCGTTGACACGGTAGTCAGTAACCATCACGCCAGCATTTTGCAAGCTAATTGCCATGTTGGCAATATCGCGCTGCATCACGTCCTTAACGTAACGTCGATCAAAGTCGAGCAAGGACGACTGCGTCATCGTTTTATCGATGATGGTTTGGCGATCCGGGACCTTACTGATTTCCGTCAGCGCAGTCATCTCAGGTTTGATCTGAGTGAATTCACCCAGCGTCGTTCCGTCGGGCGCTGTAATTTGCTTGTAGCGACCAGCGTTCTCGAGAGCACGGCGATATTCAGTCGCAGGCCATCCACCAGCGTCGGCAAGCGCGTTCGCATGTGCGACGATTGCTTCTTCCGGCGTCTTAGCTTCCGGAGGAGCGTATTCAACGAAGACAGCGTCTGGGCCTTCAGTCTCATCGTCGCCGTATGCGTTATCCGCAATAGTCGCCAATGATTCCAAGTCTGCATCGATACTGGTATTGAAGACTTCTTCCTTCGTCAACACCGGTTCATGATCGATAACTTGAGCTTGCGCGTCGAGCTGCTTTTCTTCCTGCTCTTCGCGTTCAATCTCGTCAACAAAGTCAGATACTTCAGGCTCCGGGACAGCGTCAATCTTCTCAGGAGAGATCTTCTCCTTAAGAGTCTTGCCTGCTGGCGAAACGGTCACGACTTCGGGCACGGAACCAGTGGGTAGCTGATTTGCAGCCAAGACGTCAGACTTCTTGTCTTCAGACTCATTGCCCAGATTCTCGGGAACGCTCTCGTCACGAGCAGCAGTCAGCGCCATTGCCAACCGAAGCATGTAACGCTGCATGCGAGTAGCTTCGTTACCCTTACGACCCGCCAAAGCAGGATTCTCTTCAACCTCGCGCTTTGTCGGCAGCCGCCATTCATCGAGCTGACCCAGGTTAATCACAAACCAGCGATTACCTTCACAGAACACGATGTTGACGCGAGAGTAGAACTTGGGATCGATCTTGGCGATCAAAGACTTCTCACGATTCGGCCCCAACCATTTCCACAGCTCCAGCAAAATCAAAGTTTCGCTGTATGAGAAAACGGCTGCCAGTTTTTGCGTCATGGAAGTTTCCATAACGTTAAACATAGAGACGCTTGGGAGCACGCGCGGCAGATTGAACTCGATGAATTGATTACGCGGTGAAGCGCTCGCAATCTCAGCAATCTTGGTCCAGACAGTATCGTGGATATTTTTCCAGCGATAGTAGTTGGAGTAGATGTTTCGCGGATAACGATACATCCGGTGCAGCAACGAATAGTTGAACACACCAACCGTTTGCTGATCGCGCTCCACGGCAGACAGATCGCGCATGATCCGGAAGCGAGGATTACGCGTCAGATGTGAACGCGCAATCTTGTCAGGCATGATCGGAAGCAGGCGAGGCATACCTTCCGTACCTGACAGTGCCTTGATGGTCGTCAATGGGAATGGACGATTCTTGTTGTTCTGAAGCGCCGTGGTGTCTTCAGTCGGACCATCATCCAACGGGCCTTCTCCCACGTAGTGGTAGTAAGAGTTGGCGGGCATGGACAGACGACTCAGCAAAGGCAGTGGTGGTGAAACCAACTGTGCCATTCGCCGAATGCCGTACATTCGGTAAAAGTTGTTGTATTGAATCAAAGCCATGGCTATTTCCGGAATCCAGTCATGTTGCGCAATACAAGTTGTATTGTCGACACACCGGTGTTGTGGATCAATTTGCCGTCCGTACCAACGTACGCACGTCGTGAGTTGATGAACTCTTTGTACTCCGCCACTGATTCTTCAGAATAGGCAATGTTGGCAGAACAAGTATCACCGTCAAAGTCAGCACCGAGACCTCCAAGCCTTGAGCTGTGTGGCACCAAGGAGTTCATGAAGGCACTGCCTTTTACCGGGAATTCGAGTGCATCAAATTCCTCAGGCAATGGCTGCCAATTTTCATCCAAACGTGTACGACGTTCGCTTTCAATCGTCACGCGCATGTGAGTGGAGCTGGGGTAAATAGAACCAACGCCCGACACAGGGTAACGCGTCACGAGAACAGGGTAGCGACTTGAATCCTTGTACACAGCCAAGTACATCAGTTCAGTGAACGTGATGGGACTGACGTGTTGAGGATCCCGATCTGACGGCAATTCACGAATGTCTGACATCAGACGGAAAGTCATGTCCGGACCTTTGTAGATCAGGAACATATAACGACCTTCAATTTCCATGAAGCGATTACGAATACTTTCTTCTTGGTACTTCGTAATCTCACGCGCAATACCTTCGTTGGTTGCCCAACGATCGTACCACAAGCTGGCCAACATGACTTCTTCGGATTGAAGTGTTTGCTTGTTAATCAGACGAGACGCTTGATTAACATCAGGGAACACTGGCGCCACCAACTCACGCAGCTGTTGCGTTGTGACCGGCAGCGTGGCCTTCATGTATTGGTACAGACCAATGACCGTTGAATTGAAGTCAAGGTTACCTTTGGCACCAAGCACCTTAACCGACGTATCGATCGCGGTAATCACGTTCCGAGTACCGTTGAAAATGTTGCGAGAAGCCCAGCGGCCCAGCAGCAATTTCTTCTTCCCTTCGATCAACGAAGAGATGTATTCGTAGATTTGATTAAAACAAATCTGAATCTGATAGCGGGGTACGTTCAAAGCCGCTACGTCCTTACGGACAGAAGCATCCAGAATTGTGTTCGACAACTTGATCAGAGTCCGGTACATCTGGTTGATTTCGTCTTCAGACTTCCGGTTGTGCTGATCGATCTCAAGATCACGCAAGCCAGCAGGCATCACGATGATGTTGGTTGTCAACGCAACGTCTTTGTACTTGCGAAGCAAAGCGATACTCTGCTCACGAACGGCGGACTTGGATTCAGAGAACGCAATGTCTTGCCAGTGTGAAACGAAGAATTCAAATCCCGTGTCACCCTGTGCTGCGTTCGACTTGACGAAGTCTTTCAGATTCTCGTCCCAAGTCGCATAGAGCGTGCCGGCCATGATGTCGGCGTAGATACGCTTGAGCTTGATCAAGATGTTGTAAACCACTGGATGGAAAACAGGCACCTTCACATCGACGTATGAGAAACGACGGTTACGCCGTTGGTCACCAACACGTCCAAAGATCTCTGTGGAGAACAAGCCATTAGGATGGAAGTTCTCAGAACTACCTTCCATGATGTCCAATGCCGAGACAGGACGAATGGCTTTCAATCGGTCTGGTGTCAAAGCCAGAATTTTGATGTTGAACGGAATTTCAGCGCGTTTCATCGCCTACTCCTAAATAAAATCACAAAAATTATGAGGAAACCAAACGCAGAAGCACTAATGTATATTAGCTTTTCTGTATTTTTACATTCGAGGTTTTAATGGCCACAAAAACCACCAAACATAAGACTGGTAACAGTCTAGACATCGATCCAGGCCTCGACATTCCTGAGTTTGATTTCGAATCTTTCGAAAGCGGCTTCAGCAAGCAGATGAAGGACGAAGGTCCGGTGAAGGAAGTGCTTGGAAGTTTTGCCAAAGGTGTTGGCTCTTCCTTCGTAAAGCCTGGCTTCATCGAAACCACTATCCGCAACGTACTGCCGCGAGAATACGGCAGTGCTCTAGACCTCGGTCAAGCTAGCTTGGGTTCAGCCCGATCGCTATACAATCAAGCGGTCAAAGAGCTGAAACCTGCGGTCGGTCAGCTCAAGCAACTGACCCAGCAAGTTCTTCCCAAAACGGAAGGAATTCTCTCGAAGAATATTCAAGAGAAGCTCAAGGACTGGAGTCGAGAAGAGAAGAGCGGTGAGCTGAGTGAAGAGCGTATGCGCGAAATGGCGCTCGCTGTTGAACTCGGTTCTATTTTCGAAGCTCAGGCGAAAGATACTGATCGTCGAGAAGAAGCTAATCGTCGAAGCGATCAAATCAAGGATGGTGTCGAGCAGTTGCGTCATCGCGACGAAATGGGGCGTCTGAGTGAAATCGCTCAGAACACATCACGCCTCGTTGGTTTTAACGAAGACGTCACTACAGCGGTTTACAAGAAATCACTGCAAGTACAGCTTCGTCAGTTTTATGCAGTCACTGAGTTGCTGCGTGAAACCAAGATTGCCAACATCAAGAAAACAGCACAGCTTGAAGGCGTTGTTCGCAACACCGGTATTTCGGCAGGTGCTGTTGAAACTACGAATAAGGGCTCTTTCAAGAACAAGTTCTTGGACGGTGCCAAGAAAGGTTTGTTCGGCGCAGCCCAGGGCTTTGCCAGGGACTACGTCGGAAACATTCATGATGACCTGAGCAAGAAGCTCACCGGCGCCACCTCGTCAGGTAACGATCTGCTTAGCCAGATCAACATGATGGCTTCCATGGGAAGCATGGGCGCTGACGTAGGTATGTCGGCCAAAGGCATGGCTGGCGACATGGCTGGTAGTTTCCTTGGTGATTACTTGGCTAACAAGCTGCAAGGTAAGCTGAAGAAACACGTTGGCAAGATTCCTGCTGTACAGAAGCTAGGAGCCAAACTTGGTTACGGCATGGAGAATGCCGGCCCCTTGTTGAACGATTATCTCAATGATCGCAACAATAAGCTTGGACCTCTGGAGCCTTTCCGGGAATACCTGACATCGATGCTGCCTAAGACTGGCGTTGACGTCACGATGGATGTGGCATCTTTGCATAAGTCTAATGAGCAAGCGCATTTCACCAATGCGACTCAGAAGTCTATCATCGAAGTCATCCCTGGTTTGCTCGCACGTATTCAGCGCGAACTCGTCATTACTCGCACAGGTAAAGATGCTCCACTGATCTCGTACGACTACAAGGCCAACAAGTTCTCTACCGTTGAGAAGTTGACGTCAGATCTGCGCGCCGCTTTCACGGGTAAGGATAAGCAAGAAGACGTGAAGAAACGCTTCGATGAGATGTTCAAACTCATCGACAAAGACGGAGAGCTGGACGAAAGCAAGCGTGAACGAATCAAGAAACAGTTCATGGACAAAAAGTCCAAGGGCATGTCTACTGATTCCAAACACATTGCGTCCAAGTTGAATTGGGGTATGGATGAGGAAGGCGAAGCAATTGCTAAGTTCTTCCAGAAGTACTTGAAAACCGATTCCGTCGGTAAGCGTGATCCGGACTCTTTGCAAGCGATCAGGCGTCAGCGCGTATTGTCAAAGCAGATTGATCGATTGACTCGTTTCTTCGAAGACCCTCGCGCAGACGCTCAAGCTATGGCCAACCTTGGTCAACTTGATGTGCTCTCCGGGACAGGTCTCTATAACACCGAGAAGAATAGCTTTGATTTGGATAAAATCAATCAGGGCCTTTTGGGTGGCGAAGACGATACAATCTTGCAAGCTGGTGAAAACAGGAACCCGACTCTTGTTGAAGGCTCCTCTCGCGATTCCTTGAATAGGCCTCGCCGGAACATTCAGAAGGACGCTCGCCTTGCTGCTCAAGAACGTCGTCGTCGCATGCAAGAAGCGATGACGCCTCGTAATCAGGCGGCCGGCGCTATTCCTCAACAAGCGCCAGTGGAGCCGACACCAGTTGTTGGTGCTGAAGCTCTGAAGCAAACAGTTGAAGCCATGGTTGACACTGCAGCTCTCGAAAGGATGATGCAGGAACAAATTGCAGAGATCAAGAAGATTGATCCCAACGCAAACCTGCTGACCGTGATCGAAGTGCTGCGTTCGATGGACAGTCGCTTGGAAGGCGGTATCAATACCTACTCCCTTGCCGAAGACTTCCTGGGTCCCGAAGCTCGTGATCGCTTCCGTGATCGCGCAAGCCGCGCAGGGCAACGTGTCAAAGGCGCTGCTGGCTCAGCTCGTGATGCAGCAGCTAATGCTGCGCGAAGGACTGCTGATGCTGCGCGTAGGGCAACCAGTAGAGTCAAAGACAAGGTTAAGTCTTTCCGTGAGACAACTTTGGGCGACGTTGCAGACGCTGGTCTTGGTGCCGCAAAATCGATCGGAAGCTTTGGACTCGACATGGCGAGTAAGCTTGGCAGCATTGGTGTCAAAGGCGCCAAGATGGCTGGGTCTGTCGCTAGCACTGTCTTGAATAAAGCTGGTAAGACGGCTGATAAAGTTGCCGACTATTTCGGCGACGTCTTTGTTGAAGGTGAAACCGAACCACGCTTGACTCGTGCAAAGATGAAGGCTGGTAAGTACTTCGACAAAGGTAGCAAAAAAGTCCTTACCTCTCTTGCTAACATCAAGGGCGCTGTTCTTGATGAAGAAGGCATGGAGATCTTGAGCGCTGATGAACTCGAGAAGTCCTACGTTAAGGGCTCGAAGATTCGCGCTCTGAAAGAGATCGCCACCACTGGAGCCGGTTGGATTGGTGCCGCCGGATCGATGGCTGTAAAGGGTCTTGGTACCTTCTACGGCGGATTGGTCAACGTCGGATTGAAGGCCTTTAAGGCTGGTTTGAAACTGCTGCCACCGTACGACGTGTATGTCAAGGGACAGGAGAAGCCTGTTCTTACCGTGGGTGGTTTCAAAGGTGGCTTGTACATCTCTCAGAAATCTGAAAAGACTCTCTCCCATCCTCGAGAGATCGATGGTCCGGTGATGGACAAGGACGGTAACTATCTGGTTACTGAAGACGACATCCGGACAGGACTTGTTGACAAGAACGGCTTGACAGTTACCAACAAAGCTGCGCGCTTGCTGGGCAAAGTCAAGAACGTACTCGGTGCTGGCTTCAAAGCCCTCAAGGGCATTGCCGGCATGGGTAAGGAATTCCTGGTAGGCATCGGTCAAGCGTTCAAAGATATGTTCTCTGGTATCTTTGGTCTGCGCGGTGAGTACTTGGAAACCAGTAGAAGTCAACTCGATGTTCAGCGCGAAATCCTTAAGGTTTTGGTTGAACGTCTTCCTACCTCTGGCAATAAAGTCAAAGGCGATTACGACGGAGATGGGGTTCGTAATGGATCAGCTGAAGACATCAGGCGTCAAGCCGCTGAAGCGGAGAAGCAAAAAGCTGCTGATCAAAACTCCACCGAGATTAAGAATCAACCTGCTGGTGGAAAAGGCATCTTGGGTATGCTCGCCGGATTGTTCGGTAAAAAGAACAAGGGCGAAGAAGATGAAGGTGGTGACACCAACATTACTCTTGGTGGAGGCGGCGACGGAAAAGCTCCAGGTGATGCCGGTAAGGATGCTGGTAAAGCTGCAAAGTCTTCTAAGTGGCTTGGGAAAGGCGGCAGGCTTGCTCGCTTGGGTGGCGGCCTTTGGGGCGCTACTAAGTGGGCCGGAGGTGCTGCTCTTAGCATGGCTGGTCTGGGCGGTCTGGGCCTTGGTGGTCTTGCTTCAGGTGCTGCTAGTGCTGGCGGTGCCGCTCTAGGTGCTGCTGGAACAGGCCTCGCTGCTGCTGGAACAGCGCTTGGCGCCATACTGACAGCGCCTGTTCTCCTGACAGCCTTAGGCGTCGCTGCAGTGGCCACAGCTGGCTACTACGGTTACAAGTACCTGACTCGTGCTCAACTCACCACACTGAACAAAGTTCGCTTTGCTCAATATGGTTTTGCTGAACAAGATAAAGAGAAGCTAGCTATCGTCTTTGGTCTGGAACAATACTTGATGAAGAATGTCAAGTTCGATAAGGACAAGGCATACATCAATTCTGAAAAGATTGATGCAAACGAGATGATGAAGCCTTTCGAAGTCAGTCAAGGATCTAGTTTTGCTCCCCAATGGATGCTTTGGTTTGAACGTCGTTTTAAACCAATCTTCCTTGGACACGTCGCTGCACTGAAGGGTATCAATCCTGAAATTGCACTTGCTGATGTGGATAGCAAGCTCAAGTCGGATGAGAAGCTGAAATACTTGGATGCGAGTTCGATGCCTGATGGTCCTTACGACATTTTGGAATCACCGTTCCAAGACATGAAACAACTCTCGGTTAGTTCTAGCGGCGTAAAAGCTGCAATTGAACTGGCGCGAGATGAGCTTCAAAAAGCCGTGAAGAGTGATGCTACTTCTTCCGCTGCTAAGAAGGCAGGCGCTGCCGCTACAGGCGCAGCTCTGCTTAAGAGTGGTGGCGATGGCACCAGCGTCAGTAACGGCAATGCACCTCCGTCAGGTACAAGTGATGAGGCTAGTGATGAGCTCAAAGCTGCCGCAGGCATAGGTGCTGCCGGTATGGAGTCCAGCGTGCAAGCTGGCTTGTCTGTCAGTGGCTCCAGCAACGTTCCTGGTGACTTCTTGTTCACTGGGCAAAAGGGAACCATCGACGCTTTGTCTTCCATCCGCTTTAAGGCGTACGGTTTGACAGAGATGGAAGTGCCCAAGATCAAAGATCTGGCTTTCCTTGAAAAACAAGTCAGCAAGGATGTTATCTTTACCAAGGATAGCGCCACTTACGAAGAAGATGTTCGTGACCTGCTGTCTCGAGTCAAGAGCAAGTTCGGTATTGTTGGTCCGGAAAGTCCAGAAGGTCGTGAATGGGTCAATTGGTTCCGCTGCCGTTTCCTGCCCGTCTATTTGAATTACAGAACGTTGATTCAAAAAGCAACTGGTAAAGAAGACGGTGTTGTTGGCGGAATGATGCTCAAGCCCGACCAGCAGTTGGACGTGGCTAACGCGCTGATCACTACGACCGGTATCGATCGCGGTCGTAAGGTTCCTGTCTGGGACATCACGTATACGCCTTGGACCGATTATCCGATGAATACGGATTCGGCCTCTACTGAGCTGAACATCAAGTTCTTGACTGAAGCCGTCAAGGCCGTCAAGGCTGGTGAGCAGAAATCAGCAGAAAAGAAAAAAGAAGCCGCTGCCAATGAATCGGCCGCCATCTCTCGTGGAGAAGCAGCCGATACGAAGTGGCGCGTGAATACTCCGGTTGGTCAACTCGCTATCCCTAAGGACCCTTACAGTCTGAAGAAGGATCGTGAAGCCATGGCGGAGAAGAACGGTTACGTTCAACCTGCTCCTTTGAATAGCGACGGTACCGGTGTGCGCGGTATGGGCGACTACATTAAGGGTGAGGCGATCAAACACCCTGGTAAGGGTACGGGTGGTGACATCAATTCAATTCCTGAACCAACTGGAAACAATTGGCCAGGCATGAAAGCAATGCTCGAAGCAGTCGGAAAGATAACAGGTGTTGATGCAAGTACGCTTGCTGCAATGGCTGCTATCGAATCCAGCTTCAACCCAACTGCCCAAGCAGGTACCTCCAGTGCCGCTGGTTTGTTCCAATTCGTCAACAAGACTTGGAACGGAATGATCCAGAAGTATGGTTCTAAGTACGGCATTGCGCCGAACACACCTCGAACCGATGCACGCGCTAGTGCTTTGATGGGAGCAGAGTTCATTAAAGAGAATATCGGTTATCTGAAATCCAAACTCAAGGGTAAGGATATCACGAATACCGACGTCTACATGGCTCACTTCTTGGGTGCCGGTGGCGCTACTGAGTTTCTCAATAGCGATCCCAACATGACTGGAGATCAAGTAACGTCTAAATCCATGAGAGACGCTGTTGCTGCCAACCGTCCTGTTTTCTACGAGAACAAAGGAAACGGTAGGGCTCGCACATTCGCTGAGATTTACAAACTCTTCAACCAGAAGATGGATCGTGAATCAAAGAAAGCAGGCGTCGGTAGTGGCTCGTCATCGTCCGCTGTCGCACCCACAGTGACTGGCGATAAAACGACAGGCGCTCCAGCATCAGTCACACCGGCAGCCGGAGATCGTGCTGGTGGTGGTAACGTGGCAGCACCAAGTGCTAGTGCAGCTAAGAACTCTGGCACTGCGGCTTTGGCTGCGGCGAACAGTGCTCCGGCTCCTACAAGCGCTGTAGCTTCTAACGTGACACCTGTTGTTCCTGTTCAAACACCACCCACAACGACTCAAGTCGGTGGTTCCGGTGGCGCATACACAGCACCTTCAATGCCTGCTGCAGATGCGCCTCGACCTCCGATTCGTCCTGTTCCTGATTTCGCTGGCTTCTCGCCACAACCTCGTCCGACGGGTACGGAAATCAGTGCTCAAGGCGATGCAAATCGTAAAGCAATGGCTGACGGCATTGTTAGCATTGGTAAGATCTTGGATGATTCTTTGGATGTTCAGAAGAAGATTCTCGACGGCATCAATGTCATTGCTAAGAACGGTCTTTCAGGTGCTTCTAAAGAACCTGAAAAGCCAAAGACCCCGGTGGCTAACACACCGACTTCCCCTAATGCTCAACGCGCCGCTAAGGCTCCGGTGAGTATGGGTAGGGACTACTAAAAGGAATAAGGGTGGGGATTATCCCCACCCTACCTTTTTCTATGAGTAAATTAGAAGGTTACAGCCATGGCTACTTTGAGTGCAAAAATCCGCGATTCCAGTTGGCTGCGGCAAGTCTTCTTGGTCCCAACCAAGGGGAATAGCCCACTGGTCGACGACATCGACAAACGTAATGCCGCTTTTTCAACAGCAAGATTCAAGTTCGCCAATACCTCCCTAGGTGGTTCAATGGCGATCAACCCACCTCCGCAATATACACCGAATGCTGATCGACGTGTCCCAGGCGTGCACATGTTGCGCGATAAAGCCGACCAGCCGTTGAGCAGAGAAAACCAAGGCACACTTGGTCGTTATTACAGTGAAGCCGTTGACGATAATTCCCGCATCATCAGCATGCGTATGGGAGTTCCAGCTTTCAACTCGCTGAGTTCGTTCTTCACTGGCTTCTACAACTACAACGCTGGTTTGATGGCGCGCACTGGACGTGCCACTGGTGCAATGTATGCATTGGGTATGGCAACAGGTTTCGTCGCTTCCCTGGTAGTGTGGCCGCTGATGGTCATCAACTTGGGTGGTGACCTGATTAAGTTCTTCATGAACAAACCACGTAGTAAGTATTACTACCTGAAGCCCACGATGCCTCTTTACTGGAATGCAGTCACTGCCCTGGTGAACAACATTGCAGTTAACAAAGGCATTATTCCGCGCATCCTGGACGAAGACTCCACCAATAACTTGGATGGTCGCTTTCCGTTCAAGAAGGATGACATGGAGCATGTTTCCAGACTTATGGGCGACATTTACATGGAAGGTGGACAGATCAACGTCTACGCCATGGCAACGCGCTATCAGCGTCAAGCTCGTAAGTTCTATGGATACATGCAAAAGAAATACATGAACGAGACGGGTTATCTGGACACGTACGGCATGGTGGAAGATTTGTATAAACACCGTGTCGATCTAGGTACCCGAGAGAATCCGTCTTTGTCAATGTACTTGAAGAAGTGGATTACTACGTCATCAGGTACACCAAAGCAAACGGAGCAATCTCAGAAGGGCTCAGCGCCTGCGTCTACAGATGCTGGAGCTTCTAACAACACGACTGTGTCTGCAGATACTGAATCTACGCCAAAGGAAGATTCCGACATCAAGGGCTTCCTGAATTTCTTGGAAGCTGAGCTTGATGATGGATCGCAATTCATCTCGTTCCGCGTGGATAACGAATCATCGGCTCAAGAGTCCTTCAGCAATCAAACGGGTGAATCCGAGATTGCGATGAAGATCAACTCCATCTCTGGTCAATCGCGAGAAACAACGTTCAATCTGGCTGGTGGCAATATCAGTGACGGATTGCTCGGCAAGGTAGCTGGCGAAGCCGCGCAGATGGTGACTCAGTTTATCGGCGGTATTGCTGATGGACTGAATGTTAGCGGTATTGCTGCTCTTGGCGGCGCAGCATTTGTGGACATTCCCAAACACTGGACTAGCTCAACAGCTAATCTGCCGCGCATGAACTACTCGCTCTCACTTGTTTCGCCGTATGGAAACAAGTTGTCGCAGATGATGTTCATGTACGTTCCGCTTTGCATGATCTTGGCAGCAGCGTTGCCGTTGTCCACAGGTAAGCAATCCTACACAAGTCCTTTCCTTGTGCAGTTGTTTGATCGCGGGCGTGCTCAAACGCGTCTTGGTATTATTGATTCCTTGTCGATCACCCGCGGAACGACACATCTGGGATTCAATAATGCTGGCAATGCCATGGGTATTGACATTTCGTTCAGTATCCAGGACTTGAGTTCAGTCATGCACATGCCTCTGGTTCAAGGCTTCTCGCCAGGAGCTGGTTTGTTTGATGATGAAACAGTTTTCTCTGACTACATGGCGATCTTGGGATCGCTGACGGTCAACGAGCAAATCTATCCTCTGGAGAGACTGCGCTTGCGTTTGACCAGGAACATGTCCAACGTGAAAACATGGTTCTCATCAGCTCACTTTGCGCAATGGGTTACTGACCTTGGCCCAATGCAACTGATCAGTGCTTTCTACCCTGGTCAAGTCAACCGTTAAAGAGACGGCATACAGGAGGGGGTTCTCCCCTCCTGTATTATGTCGTCACGAACCAAAACCACCGCTGTTGGTAAGCCAGCTATTATCTTGGTTACCTTGGTTGTTATTGTTGTTCTTATTTGAAAAGAACCCAGCAACTTGACCAATGGTTCCGACCACTCGAGGATCGAGTGTTCTGTTTTTCTTGGTAACAGATGGTTGGTTGTAAGACTCTTGCCACAGACGCGGGAAGTTAATCTTCAACTGAGCGTCAACAGTTGTTTCACCAAACATCAAAGCAAGGCCTTGCACCTTATTTCGATCACCTTCCACCAAGCTCTTGACACCGATAGCAATCAGCTCTTGAAACTCACGACTACCACCAAGAACGCGAAGCAAGTTAAAGGTGGTTGTACCGGTCGTTCCAGTGGCATCGCCAATCCGGTCAATGACGTTCCATTTTGAATCGGTGTTTGTAAAGATACCAATCAAATTAGCATAATCATTAACCTGGGCACCAGTGTTACGGCCGTAGTTGTCATAACGGTAACTCTGCTTGATTTGACCAGCATAGTTAGGCAAAACAGCACTAAGTATTTGCCCACCCTGACCTTGCGTCAACTGAGACAAATTACCAAGATCACCGTTCTTGACCAGAACAGGTCCAGCGGCTGCTGCAACCTTAGTGAGCAGTTCTTTGTTATCAGTAACTGCCGAGGAAGCTTTGGTGAAGAAGTCGTATGACTTTGGAATACCGAGATCACTACCCTGTGTGATGCCTCCGGACAGCATGGCCGCATGCGCATCAACGTCGTACGCATAACACATCCCATCAGTGCTTGCATTCAGAGATGTGAGATTGAACGAGTACGCATTGACATCAGTAGCATAGCTGCTGAAAGCAGTCATGTCTCCAAAATTGGCAGACGGGACTTTAAAGCTGTCCGCACCCATCTTGAAGTCCATCGTTCCAGAATCTTTGAACTTGTCCATAATGCCAGATTTGGCTTTATCAGACATATCCCTCAAACTAGAACCAATACCGGGTGCCGCTTTGAGCAAACGTCCAGTAATGTCACTGGTGTTTAAACCAAGACCACCAGTCTTGGTCATGGACAGCAAACTACCTGCTGAGCCAATAGCACCTTTACCGCCATTAGCCAGTAGCTTAGAGATATCAAATCCTAAGCCAGTGTCTTTTTTATCGATAATGCTGTTAACGACGTTCTTACCACTGGCAGAGTAAACGTCGACAGCCGCCAATGTGTCTGACGGTCCAGAGGAAAACGTGGTTGAAGCCAACGGATTCATTATTTTTTCTCCGTTTTAACAAAAAAAGAATGTACTACATCATAAGGAGTCTTGATAACCCTTTCGAGTTATCAAGACTCCATCATGCATCACTCTTCTCGCTGATCCCGGCAACCCTGGGGAGGATTGCCATTCGCAACGTTCTGAGCGTAACGAAGGGCCGCTGCTTTCCAGCTTTTAGGGACGGTACCGTTCTTCAAGGCAGCTCGAATCTCTTCGAACCCTGCAGTAAGCCAAGCGCTTTCGCGCGGCGTAACAGTTACGTACTTCTCTGGATCAGAGCGATCCGGGAACAAGTAGTAATGCTTGAAGGGAAGTTCGGACTCCATGATCATGTCTGAAAGATTGCGATCCTGGATGATCTTCTGGTAATTGCCGGCCATGATGTCTTCACAGAAATGCTCGTACCAACGAGTGTGAAGATTGCTCGCGTGCTGCTTAGCCTTCAATCCAATCAAGTGACGAAGCTCTTCGTGACAAAAGCCTGTACTGACGTAGTGCCAGTATCCTTCCATAGACTGGAAGGAACCGTAATACGGATGAATGAAAGGCGAATGCGCAAAGTGGGACAGTCTCTTACCAATTAACGTCATGGCTTTACCGGCCAAGATGTTGATGTGGCTGAAACCGTCATTCTCAGGACCGTACGGCGATGGTTTTCTTTTCCTTCTTGCCATTTATTACCTCCTATGCTTGATCGGCAGGGGTATCTTCAGGGATGGTGATGGAGCTGCTGGTCAAAGGACCAAGCGGCTGAGAGGGTTCGTGTTGGTCATCATCACCCTCATTCAATTCATCCAAACCTTGGTTGTAATCCAAAGTCACCGTCGGTCCACGATGCTCAGACTGCATGCCATTACGGTGCTCAGCAATGATCACGATTTGAAATCGTTTCCACTGCAAGAACATCAAGGTCTTGCAAAACACCTTCCAGGTCATGCTGCTTCGATTGAACTCTTTGTGCAAGTTCCCTCGAATGCTTGTGCGATCACGGCGGTTCAACTCAACGTGATCAATCGGAGGCTTGTTGGGATCAGTATTACGACTGTCCTTTTCACGTCGACGACGCTCAGCACCAGCAATCTCAAAACGAAGGTACTCCTCCATCAAGCTGTTCCAACGATACCCGTTGATACCCATATCGAACTGGATGATTCGAAACAGGTTGGTGAGTACGCCAGTAATGCCGGTAGCCGGTGGTGTCCGTGGTTTGCTACCGTTACCAGGTTTTTGGTAATACGATCCTTTTCTTTGCATCATTTCTACCTTTCAATCCGCAAGCACAGTGGAAATGGCACTGTGAATGCTAGTTAGGTTGCCAAGTGTTCTCAGCAACATTCTGAAGTGATACTCTTCAATACCAGCTTCCGCTTTGGCTAGGACTCTTGCGAATCCTAGCATTGTTTTTGCTTCTATCACCAATTCCCCAATGGTACTTTGAGGAATGTAGTTTCCAGAAGCCGAGATGAAGAACGAGTCCAGCTGAATTTCTATTTGGTTGAACGGAAACTCGCTGGATAAGAGCTGAGGTTTTGGTGCCCCCAATTCTTCATTGATCTTTCTCATGAATTTGAGAAACTCCAAAATGTCGTTGTGAGTTGTTTTCACAAAGACCAACCTGGCTTCCAACGGACTGTACTTCAGGTGGAGTTTTTCTTCTACTTGGTCTACCATATTCTGGCAGGCTTCAACGACCTTTTCGTTGGTTGAAATTACGACAGGTCGCTGATTAAAACGTAGGGTAGCTTTGAATCTTTCGACACAAGCCTTGATATAACGGATGAGTCTTCCGTACATTTTGGTTGTTTCCTTTTGGATTAGAAGTCACACGCACTGAGCGCACGACTTGTTTTATGACTTATGTGTATGAGGTATTACTCACGCATAGTCACATAAGTGATATGTAGCTGAAAGTAATTTCATCCTATCTTTGGAGCTAATCATGGAAGCTGGTACGGTAGTTGTTGATCCATGCATCGACGCAGGGTCGATGACGGACGACCAAATTCTTGCACTCACTCAACAGACTCGCGTCAGGATCGTTAAGAACTTGGTGAACAAAACACCCGGTGGTTTGCCAGGTGATCAAGAAGAACGCGAAGCGCTTTTCAAAGCGATGGACGGCTTGGATAAAGTGGCACTGACTCGCAAGCGCATCGATGCCGATAAAGAATCGAGCAGCGGTGTTTCTCACGCAGTTGGTTTGGTTGCCGCACTGCTTCGTCAATCCAAAACGAACTATAGCTTGGCCGACGTTGTTGACTCTGGTCGAGAAATTCCTCGACTCGGCGACGACATCCCGGACCCAGTCTTGGTCCCAGGTGAAACAGAGATCAACGCTGGTCAGTTGGATTACGATTCGTTCGTAGCAGGCCGCGCACAGCCAGCTAAAGCTGAGCAGTAACATATACAGGGTACTGGGTCGTATTGACCCAGTACCCTGTATGACGTCTATAGTTCCATCAGCTCTTCATCACTGATGCTACTGTGCTTCATCTGCAATCGCCTAACATCATCAACTGCGTCACGAATGCAGAACATGTCGATGGTTAGAAAACGAATCGAGAATCCCGGAGAAGCTGCCAGTCGAGCTGCTTCAAAAGGATCAAGTTGCATTTCAACCATCTTCTTGTTCTCTTCAGGTGTTGGAAGTTTTTCCAAAAGCCTGGGAGCATAGATGATCATGTTTGGCATCCTGGTGACCTTGAATGCTTCACCGTGCATTCGTAGCCAATCAGGAAAGTCGTACATCACCAACACAGCGTATTGGGATTTACAAATCGCTGGAGTGAGGAACTCGTTCGGAATACTGACGACATTGAACTCAGCTGCGTCGCCGATATGGAATTCCAAAGCACCAACAAGATCACTCTTCTCTTCTTCATCCATCTGATAAGGATGAATGTTGATGTCAAAGATCATTGCTGTCGGAGCGGCACCTGCAAAAACTTCTTCAGCCGCAGACTTAATGAAGGACGCCATCAGCAGAGTGATCTGAGACATCATGGAGCACTTCAATGTCTCGACATCACGCTTTTTGTAGAGTTCAACAAACTCATCGTGATCAACACCGTCAAAGCGATCTTGAATACGTTCGAAATATCTGCGTCCTTCAAGAAGCTTCTCTAATTTCTCTGGATACTTCTGCGCAATCACGCCTAAACGTGTATCGAGCAGAGCATCCAGAGAAACCATGATCTTATCGACCGTTGGCGCGGGAGCTTTCTCCTGACTCACGTTTAGTTCCTCGCATGCGTCAAGGTAATGCCTTGATTCCAATACATCAGAATCAGACTGACGCAGACTACCCAGGGATTACTGGAAAGCACTTCCAGGATTTCATCGTACGTCATCATGCGACTAGACAACTCTTCTGGCATCAAAGAAGAGTTGGTCTCTTGACAGAACAGCGCTCCGCTTCGAGCAATCAGTTCGTTCAGAGCTTCCAGATCTTCTTGCTTGTTGCTGTAACGAGCAACGAAAGCAGAGTAGATTGAGAAGATCAAATCACGAGTGTTGGCATTTGTGAACACCTTGCGATGATAGGTGTCGATACCGTCGACTGTCAGGAAAGAATACAGGAAAGTCTCACCTGTCAAGCTCAGCAGAAAAAGCTGTGCTTCTTCCGACAAACTCTTGTCAATACCGAGGCGTGCCAGTGATTGCGAGACTGCTTCATTCAGAAGAATGTTCACAGTCTTTTCAGGGGATGACAGTTGATACGGAATTACTTTCTCAGTCATACTTGTCCTTTAGTACTCGATCAAGCTTAACCCAAGGTGTTATCCAAGTGGCAACTGATCAAGTAGGTTTTGAGTGTTTGCGTGGATTCCACGCCTGAAGACAAATGCTCGATGGAGTCCTGATAGACCTTACCGGTACGCGCGATCGAATCATTCATCGCATTGAAGCCTTGACGATCACCACCGCGATACTTAATCAGCTCAGTGATCATTCGGTCAAGACCCTTGGATGCCAGAATTTGAAGCTCTGGGTAGGAGATCTTCGAACCCTTGGAAGAACCAACAGGCTGACCTGTCAAGTTATCGACCGAGGATGTGTTCTCCGGAATGGTGATCTTCTTGACCAGCAGCTGTGCTTGACGACGCAGTGGAAGATCAACGATCAGGTACTTGGGGTTAGACAGGTAGGAAGGACTACCGGCTTTACCGTCCATCCAAACGCGCTCGAAGAAGTTGTGTCCCAGAGATGCAGCGATGTTGAAGTTGTTCTGAACATCGAGCTTCTTGGGACTTTGATTCGGAGCAAGAACGCAAAGACGAATCTCACCGGTTTCCAGCTTCTTCATCCAGATACCGAACGCTTCATCGTCCATGCCGGCAAAGAGGCTTTCGTAAGCTTCCTTGTTTCCACCGCCTGGGAGGATTTTCTCCACATGCTCAATGATAAAGCTTTGAACTGCTGCGCGATTACCAGCCATGATGTTTCCTCTTATGCGTAAGGTGTGTTGTCAGCAAACACAATGATGAGAGTTGTTTGAATACTCTTATCTGCGTTACTGATAGTGAACATGTGTTCAGCTCCACGAGATACAAGATCCCAGAAGACAATAACACGTGTTGCATGTTTTTTCATATCAACGTTGCGAATGAAACCGGCCGCCTTTTTGAATTTATCCCAGTCCGCGGGGAATCTGGAGTATTTCCACCTATTCACTTTAGCCCAGTGAATAACCATGGCGTCAGGTCCATCTAGTGCATCGCCACTAATGATCACACAATTTGACTTATCTAACTTGTCAGTTAGCTTTCGCATCATAAAGTCAAATTCATCATAGTTGTTGTAACTACGACTACCTGCCGCAACAATGCGTTGCTCGAAAGCAAACACATCGTCGCGGCTGACCAGGAGATCCTGGTCATCTTCTTTATTTATTTCGGCACGTTTGCGGTACGGGCCAAGAACGGAGCTACGTTCTCGTCGATCAGAGTTTTCCATTCTTCATGAGTCCCTTGATCGACGAGAAGGTAACGAGTCATGTCTGCCTTCGGATCATTCGTTTCAGCAATGATCAAGTGCAAGCACCGATTGACCATCATCCGACGCCAAGTGCCGGAAGAAGCCTTGTCGAAAGCACCAGGGCATTGAACTTGGAGTTCAGCTTGCCAGGCAGTTGGGTTCGGATGACCAGAAGCAGCCAGTGCATTGGTCACGTCTTGAACAGGGTCAAAGAAAGCATCAATGACCGGAGCGAGTTGTTGAGGTTGTTGTGTCATGATGGTCTAGTTCTATTTAGCCGATAGGAAGTGCCGGAGTCGGGAGCTTCAGTTTTGCCTTCTGTTCTTCAGTGAACCAGAAAGGAACGTACGAACCTTCGCGCATCAACAGCAGATCCATGGTGGACAAGAATGGGAGATGATCTTTCTCGTCTTCCATTGGTACCCAGTAGTAACGGGTGTTCAGAAGAACGTTCCAGTCGTAGCCGATCTTGATCAGATCGTCGTACAGCTCTTTTGGAGTGCACAGCAAACCAGGACGCAGGTGGTGCCACAGGTCGTTCATCTGACACATCTCGGACGTGATGTTCAGAGCACGACGCAGTTCTGGATGACGATCGATCTTGCCGCGAACCACAGTGCGCGACAGCTTGATCTCAGGACACAAAGCCAACGAGTAGTTGAGGTTGTTACCTTCCAGACCGTAGCGGCCGTTTTCCTTGATGTGGTGGAATTCAGTCAACGAAGCCAACACACCTTCTTCTTGCGACACGACGATTGGGAATGCCATGCCAGAAGGACCCGACTTGCTGCGCAGCTGCTTGACGGTCACAACGCACAAGTCGGTATCGTTCTTCAAGCTGTCATCCGTATCACGAGGATACTCAGGCGCCTTTGTTGAATCATTCTTCAAAGGAGCTGCGTTGTGACAATGCCAGCAGTTGTTCATCACGAAGGTGAACTTCTCAGGTGCACCCTTGATCTTCATGCCTTGAGGCATGTGCTGCAACTTCTTGGGCTTTGGATTGCGAGGATCCATGTTGAACTCGTCACCCAAGTGAGTCGACATCAGCACGAAGTCGTACGCGCCGTTGGCCAGGCCAGGGATTTCCATGAGGAAACGGTTCTTCTGCATACCTTGACGCATCGAAACCATGTTGGCACCAGCCTCACCCAAGCTGTTCTCGTCTTGCATCGTGATCACGTCTTGTGTCACGAACTCACTGAAGCTGTCCACCTCAGTGAAAGTAGGCAGGGTCACGACCATGTTGGACTTGCCGTCACGGTCCACGAAAGGCGTGGTGACCTTGAACTTCTTTTCTTCCTTGCGCTTGAGCTGCAAGAATTCCTTGTACTTGTCGTAGAACTCGTCACCGGTATAGATGGTCTTGTCGGTGATGGTCCAGCGAGCTTGAACTTCCGGATTGCTTGAATCCAAAATGTCAACGCCACCGAACAAGTCCTTGTACACTTGATAGTTCTTCAAGTGCCATTCATGAATGTTGATCTCGGTGTCGTACGTACGAGCAATCGAGTTGTTGAACCGGGACATCGCTGCGAGCATCATGTAATGCATCAGCGTTGACTTGAAGTTGTTACCAATACCCACAACGCCAGTCAAGGAACCCAGGCCACCGTTGAGGATGTGTTCGCCGCGAACGCCCTTCTGGTACGAGCCAGTAGGGATGTCCATGCAGGCACCGACGTTAATCATGATTTTGATAACGGGTGCTGGAGTGAAAGTGTTAGTAAATTGCATCTTGATCCCAGAGAAAGATTATCTGTCAGAAAATCCATGATTCACGTAAGAAAATGCATCTATAAGTTATGAAAGAATATCAATGCTGTGCTACAACTGATGTTGATTTTCTCAGCATCGTTCATCTTTGATCTTTACGGTGTAAGAAAATGAATCACACAACTTCTAATCCTGAATTCCGTACTTTGGAGCTGATTAACTCCCGCCTGGCGCTGGAGAGCACGGCTTTGGAGTCGTTCTCTGAAACAGTCCGCCGCATCGTTCCATCGCTGTCGTCTTCGCTCAAGACGTTCGCTGCAAATTCCAAGGCCGTTTTTGCCAATCAGCGCGGTGTGTCGAACTTCAACTACAGCGAGGCCGAGTTCGAAAGCCTGGTCCGTACGCTGGAAGGCCACAAGTACACCAATTTGATGGATCTGCGTTTCTATATCCCTGAAGGTTTCAAGGGAAACATCACTGCTTATGCAGTAGCTTTGCAGAACGCTCAAAAGCACGTCAGCGCCACTGCGGCTGACGTCGTTGTTCCGTACAACATCTTCATCAGCAAGCTGCTGACAAACCCGATTGCAGTCAAGGACACACGTCTGCAAATGATCAATCTGGGCAAAATCAAGCAAGCTCGTGAATTCTTGAAAGCTCAGTTAGGCGAGTACTTCCAACCCGGTTCCACTGCATCGACTTGCAAGCTCGGGGACGCTGTCACTAGCAATAGTGACTGGAAGCCGCTGCGCGAAACACTGAAGATCATCAACAACGACTTTGATCCCAAGCTCGTGAAGCAGCTCAACAACTCCGTTGACGACAGCTCGATGCTTCTGGATGAGCTGAGCAATTGCACACGCGAAAGCGGCCTGCGTGACATCTCTCCACAAACGCTGCGCACGCTGGGCGACGGCACGCTGGAAGTCGCTCGTGAAGTTGAGTTCTTCTCTCTGGTGAACTATCAGATCGGCGTCTTGCTTACCGTGATGGGTCAGAACACAGAGTTCCTCAAGAAAGCTCTCAAGTAAAGGAGAATGACATGTCCGCCTTGAGCAGTAAGATCCGGAAAGTTGAAGGCGGGTACGTTCATTGGTGCCCTGCTTGCAACACGACGCATTTCTTTCGGGAACGCATTCCTTTTGAAACCAGGCCAACCTGGACGTACGACTATTGTCACGACCACCCGTCCTTTGATCCATCGATGAACATCAATAGTCCTCAAAGCACTGATGATCCATCCGATGTGATCCCTGCTTATTGCTGTCATTACCGACTGATAAGCGGATACCTCCACTACTGCAGCGATTGCACTCATGCATTCCGTAATCAGGTGGTGGAACTTCCCGATCTGCCTGCTCATCTTGCTGCATGAGAGTAGACGGAATAAAAAAGCATATGGGACCTGTGCAGGGATCACCCGCACAGGTCTTTATGCCGTCGTTCAGGAGACGATCAGTTCCTGATTCTTCATCAACTGGATCAAGTCTTCGCGCATCCCCTTCCGATTGGAGTACTTCAACCATGAAGGGATTTCGTTCAGAATTGTGTTGACGAGATCTTCAGCAGGCGCTGCGTCGGATTGTGGTGTCGGGTAGAGCATCACGTTCCCAGCATCTGTTTTCCAGATGACCTTGCTCAAGTGCACGGGTAGTGCCAGAGCTTGGTCTTCACTGCTCAACGCCATGACGGAGTTGAGTTTGTGCAGCGTTGTTGAGTTGAACTTGCTCTTGTCGCCGCAGAATCTCGCTGAGAGCGAGGCGAACAAGATCAAGCGCTTCGTTCGAGTCGGAAGGATCCGACTCAGAAGTGCCGAAATGCCAAAACGTGAGCGATGTGCTTTTGTTCCGGCCTCTTGAAAGTTCTTTTCACTCATGGTTACAAAGACGCGTACATGAGATCACTCTCACTTAAGCGTCTACCTCGTAGTTGAACAAAAGAGTATCAGGCGATCAATCTGAGGTTGCTATAGTAACCCGCCCAGATACCCACACATCCCTGTGCCTTGATCACTGTTGCGTACCGGAAGGCCTTTTCACTTTCAGCCCACGTAATAACGTAGACTTCTGGTTTCTGACCATCAAGCCGCTTCAGGGAATTCCGAGCAAGCAAATCCGAACCAATGGTGAGTTTAAGCTTGTAGGGCTCAGACCCATCTTTGAGCGGATGTGCAATATCAACCTCGAGCACTGCGAGGCCGACGCTGATTTCTGGACGCAGTTTGTGGAATGGTACTTCCACGCCCTTTTCCTTCTTCGGCGTAACCTCGTAGAGCAGCGACGTAATGTCGGTGGACTTAATGTGTTCCTTGCCTTCCAAGAAATCAGACAAGTTATGGTCAAGCGCTGTCAGCGCATCAACCGCACGCATCGAAATCCTCGCAGGCTGGTAATCACGAGTCAAGGGTGTATCACCCACAAAAGACAGATCCATCCGATATCCGTTGGGCGGTTGAATGCCCAGCTCTCCATAGGTATTCAGGAAGTAAGTCACTTCCGGATTGAACAAATTGGACAAGTTCACGGAGAACAAGGAATCTGAACCCTTGGAGTATTTTGCCTGCAATGTACGGATATCGTCGATTGTCTTATCGAACTCTTCCATGCGCACCACAGCGAACGAGCCGTCGCTCATCCGGTTGCCCAAGAGCTCTTCGTCCTTACCGTGGTTGCCCAGATAATAGATGCCGTTGATGCTTGCACCTGGCAACGTATTGAAGTAGACATAGCGGTGAGCTAAGAACGGATGTCGTTCATTGTCAATCTTCCAATACCCGTCAGCATTTGTGGTGCGGACGTCTTTGAAGTTTTCATCTTTGGAATGCATCGCTTTGAACACACCGAGCGTAGCCAGCTTGTCCGTACGCTCGTTACCAACATCACCGCTGTGGCCACGAACCCAATCCACCTTCAGGATAATACCTGCGTCTTTGAGACGATGGTAGACCTCACGGATCTTTTGCCACAACGGAACATTGGAAATGGATGAACCATCGGGCTTGAGCCAGTTGTTCTTTGCCCAGCGATCCATCCAGCCATCAATACCTTTACAAGTATATTGAGAGTCGGAACGAATCTGCAAGTAGCGCAGTTCACGTCCTGGTTCAGACTTCTTCAACTCTTCTTCGAAATGCTCCAGTGCCAACAAAGCACCAGTCATTTCGGCAGCGTTATTGGTAACACTCAAACCAGCTACAGCGATGATGTCGATGTAGGATTCAGGCATGACCATGACTGGATCGCCATTTTGAATTCGCTTGAGAAACCAAGCCTCATCGCGACCTTCCGGCGATTGAGTTTCAGTCTTGGAGATGTAACCGAACGTGGAAGTCACAATCGATCCAAGACCGCATCCCTTCACAGTGCCAGCAGTGTCAGCAATGTATCCGTGCAAGCCTGTGCCGCCGAAGCCAGGATTTGTAGGACGAGCACCGCCGTCGGCATAGATCACCATACCACGAACACTGGCAGTATTGCGATCTTCTTTCTTGATCTTTTCTTTTTTAGCAACTGGTGCATCCACCAATTGTTCTTGAACGGCATCACTCATGTTGATTATTCTCCTGCGCAATAACTGTAGTCAAAGAATGACTTTAATGCGTAATTAAGAGCCTTATTGAACTACAACCATGCGACAGGTGGCTACGTGCTTCCTATAAGCCTCAGCATCTTGCGCTTGCTCAATCTTGGAATACTGATACATCTTCTTCATCATCGTCAGCAAAGCGCTGTTAAAGCGATCAGGAGAGAGTTTAGCCATCTCTTCCATCTGTGCTTCTGTCAAACGCGGTAAAGGCCCGTGCTTAGGCGGTATCAGTCTTGCGCACATTTCAACCTTTTGAACCGAAGCAGCCGCCGCGACCGGCTTGACGACGTCAGTCTGCTCATCATCGTTCATGGCGTTCTTCAGCTTACTCAGGTTGTCAGCGGTGATCTTTGAACCGCTCGGAACGTTAGGTTGTCCTACGCTTATGTCGAGATCGCGACCAACTTTGACGCCAGTATTGATATCCACGTAAGAGTAAGAAACAGGGTCTTTGTAAACCGTGCAACTAGCGAGACAAGTGATGCAGAAAAGCATCATCGATAGTCGTGTAAAGAAGTTGTTCATGATTAGTCCTTGAAGACGTCCTTAAGTTTCTTGTGATTCTCTTCTTGATTAGAGATCGAATCTGGTGCCGAAGCTGCGCTGGAAGACATTACGGGTTGTTCAGCGCGAGCTGGCTTACCCGGTGTAGGTTTAACAACGGTTCCTTGCTTAATGCTTTCTTCTCGCCTTTTTGACGCCATATCGTAAATCTTCCCAAGTGAGAAGTAGTTCAACAATAGGGACAAGGTTAGCATCAAGATCAATGCCGACAGGAGCTTGTTTGAAAGTACGACTTCTTTAAGACTTTTGCCTGCAAAGAACATCTCACTTACAAAAGGCCAGATTGCCTTTATGAGGTCAAACATATGACATCCTTAATCCTGTGTGTGTAAATCACATTTGTTGTGATTTTTGCGCGTATACCCGCGCTCTTAATCATCACTAGAGTGCAGCTGTGCACCTCGTGTTGACTCCCAAATAACGCCAACTCCGGTTTGGAGATTTTCAATGTACGCTTCCAAAAGTTTTTGCAACGTCGGGCAGTTCATGTCCAACGTTCCAGGTACCAACTCGCCAATTGGCGAAATTACTCCTGATGGACTGACCTTCTCTCGGGAAGTTGGGATCTACGAAGACCCAACCATCGCTGGCTTCACCTTGTACAACTTCAAGAGCGCTACCGATGGTCAAGGTGGTGGTCCGGTAGTTGTTCCCGGCAGCCTTGTCAGCAAATCGATTGCGTTCATGCGGTTTTTGGTCAACACCATCACCGCAGCTCCTGGTCAGGTTTACGTTGATGAACTGCTTCAAGCACTGGTAACATACGGCGCTCAAAACGGTATCAGCGAGATCACTCTGGGCGCGATCGTCAAGCACGATCAAGTCTGGTGCCCAGATTGGGTAAAGTTCAAAATGGATTCCCTGGCTCTTACAGCCGGCGGAGCAGTCATTGATAACGAGAACACCGTCTGGTTGTCGAGCGCTGCTTTTGAGACACAATACAGCGAGTATCAAATCGTCGTGGTTCCTCCCATCGACAATTTGGATTTGTTTTTTGGAACAGGTGCTAGCGTTGTCAACATGATCAACGCCATCAGTTTCCCACAAATCATTGACCGAATGAACGTGTTTCGTGGAGGTCATCCTGAGACGACTTATCGTTCGGATGAGTACGAATACATCTTCGCGCTGAACAGCACTATTCGCAAAAATGTGAACTGGCCTGTTCTGATCTACGGACCTGCTGGCAACAACATCGATGCGATCAAGGACGCATTGATCGAGTACATCCTGGCCCACAGTTCGTACGATCGGGCTGCTTGGACGCAGATCTTCCCAGACATCTTCAAGCGTACTGAGTTCATCCTTGCGCCTGTGTGGCAGAATTATGCGATTGCCAATCGCACACAAGCTGCCGGTGTATATTCGCCAATCGGTTTACTTACTGAGATGGCGACATACATCAAACGTGTGGCTCCAGCTTACGTGGCGACGCATGTTGACGCGAACGCTTGCTTGCTGGGTCATCCGTATCGGTCGTTGAATCTGATGGCAATTGGCGGGATCGATAACCGCGATGCGAAGTATCGGATCAGTCAGATCTTCCCTGACTACATCAATGTCTCCACAACGAGCATTGAGTTCAACCGCATGGCGCCTGAGACACAGTTGTGGGCCTTGGCCTTGGCAGAGATGATCATCTTGGCTGAAACCATGAACAAGTACACCACGTTGCCGCAAGGCTACATGAAGGTGACACGTGATGGAATTCTCTATATTGTCAAGACCATCGGGAAGATCCAGTACCTGATCGCTACAAAGCGTTCGGTGTACGACCTCCTTGGACTGGTGTACGATTGAGAGGCTAAGCAATGTCTCTAGTCCCTCCAATCAACGTAGCTGGTATTTACAGCCTTTCGGGGCCGTGGAGCCAGGACGTTGTTCCCAATACTCCATACACGTGCGTTGCCGTCCGTAAGTTCGTAGACATCATCCGTAAAGGCGAGGATCCATTCACGCTTTATTACGCACCGAAGTCTTTGAATGTTGCGGACTATCAGCGAGACAGTCAGTACGGAGAATGCATCGTCACTCTGCGAAGCGCAGGCGGGCAATTCATCTACGTACCTACGTCTTACATTCAATCATACCCTAACCAATCCGGCATTCCTTACGCTGTTATGGTCCTGGGTGTGAATCTGGGTGCAGTTCCAAATCACGCTGACTTGTCAGTAATTCGCCAGAAGATCTCTGATGTCGTTCAGGGGTACTACGGGATTACGCCGTCAATTCAACAAGCAGTGATCTCTGAGGTGGTGACGAAGACCGCAGCTGATCACGGAGCAATCGAAGCAGCGCGCCAATCAGCGATCATCGAGCGGCAGACGGATTATTCAAAGCTACTCTTGGCTGAACAAACGATCCTGTCTCAAGCCCAGAAGATCGCTCAACTCGAAGCGTACATCAAAGCTCGTTTACCGATTTAAGGATTCTTTTCATGTATCTCGATCTATCATTCGTTGTTGAGCTGGTGACTGATGTCTGCACTTGGGCTGAACGTAATCCTGTCTTTGCGACCATCGTCGCAACAGGTGCTTTCCTGCATGCGTTTTTTGCACTGTACGTCGTCGTGACGGCTTTGTACAGAGCGCATCTGGATAAGACGATGACCAAGGTAGGTTACATCCTGGGCTACCCGTTGCTGATCCTGGCTGGATTGGTTGACGTTCTTGCTCAGTTCACCATCTTTACCATTGTCTTTGTGGAGCTTCCGCAAGAACTCTTGGTGACGGATCGCCTGCGTCGATACCTGATCGGTGGCGGAGATGTGTATGGTTGGCGTTACCGCGCTGCCAAGTACATCTGCAGCAAACTGCTGGACTACTTTGATCCACGTGGCGGCCATTGCATTCCGTTGAAGACTTGACGGAATAATAAAGAGGAGGGTAGATCCCTCCTCTTTATGACCGGAATTCTTTGACATCGCAGTTTTCACATGAAAGAGAATTATGAAAGATATTAGTGCAGGTGACTCGTCACCGAAGCTCGATAAGAGTTCTTTGATCGATTCTGCTACCGCGCTAAATCTGTGGTATAAGTTCGTCGAACTCACAAATGACTTTACCACTCCTCTCCAGTTCAACAAAGCCACGTTGACTATCGGTAACACTGTGTCTCGTAACACAGCAACTGACCAACGTGGCTTCGAATTGCAAGACACCACAGGTACCAAGATCGCAGCACTGCGTAGTCCAGCTGCATCTAATTTGGTTTACTTGGAATCTGCATTGGGTTATCCATTGTCTCTGCGCGTAAGTAGCGCGGAGATTGCGCAAGTCAGTGCTACCGGCTTGGGTATCGGAATGTCAGCAGCTGAGAAGCTGTCAATTGGTAGCGCTTCTAACAACACAAATAACGCACTCGCAATTTATGCTCAAACATCTGCAGGAAGCCAAAGCTTTGCTTCCATCACTCAAGAAGCGGCGGTTGGTTCCACAAACTTCCGTTATGGTAGTGGCCCTGGTGGTACTACTAAGCATCTGGTCTTCACTGGTAGTGGTGGGAACCAAACATTTCTGACATCCACTGGTGACCTTGGTCTGAACTCCAATGGTCCAGCAAGCGTCCTTTATTCTGGCGCTCGTTACTTGACGGTTCAAGGCCCGTCTGGTCCAGGCGTTCTTGAATTCGCATCAAGCGTAGCCGATGCAACGCTTGGTGTTCGCGGTGTTGTCTGCTTGTCAGACATTGGCAATACAGTACTCAGTGACAAACGTGCCGCAGCGTTTGACATGGGTACAGTTGGTACCACTGCAAATAACAGAGGCGGTTACGCTCGCATCCTTGCTAAGGCTGACGGCGGTGCTTTGGCTGAAGCAGCTGTCTTTTATAGCAACCAAGTCAAGATCACTCCTGCCTTGGTTGTTACAAACACAATCACCGCTACGTCCTTCAGAGCCAACCAAGGTCTATCATCCGGTGACAACGGCGTCACGGGTTATGCTTTCGGAACTGATGGCGATACAGGACTGTTCGCAGTTGGTTCCGGAATCGCATCGACGAATCTAAGAATGACGCTGAACGGCGTCAACTGTGTCGATACATCTATCGTTAGCGGTAGTCCTTACACCGCTTTTGGTTCAACCGGAGCAAGACCTGTTGCAATCAGCACCTCAAATGGAACGATTTCATTCAAAGGTGATCCAGGCGGCTGGGCTATGGGTCCAGTATGGTTAAGCAATGATGGAACGCAAGTTGCCACCATTGCTGGTGTTGGCGGCGGAAATACGTTTAGCTACATCAGTATTGGTCCGACATACAGCGCACCATGGATGATGATTGTTCCTTCGACTGGTATTCATTTCCAGATCAAGGCTCAATCCAATTCGACACTAGGTCAGATCAAAGATCAGTCAGCAGCGACTACTGCTGGCTTGGTTGTGCAGACCAATCAATCAGGTGTGCTGGGTGTAGACGGTGCTTTCATCACTTACATGAACAAGGACGGCAGTAAGCTGTTCTCGGCAGGTATGGATGCCGACGGTGAATTCAAAGTAGGTGGTGGATCTCTTGGTGCTTCAGCTAAGAAGATTTATCACGAAGGATTCAACCCAGGCGCAATGACGTACCGTGCGACATTTCCTATCGCTGATGCTGATTTGTATCGGCCATCAGGCTTGTATCAAATGCAGAACGTTGGAAATACTGCTTCGTTTGGTGTTTTGGAGTTTTCAGACATTGGCGGCTCCGCATCACGTGTTCAGCAAGTCTTCTGGTACGGGAACAATCCAGGACAACCAGCATCTGGCGATGAGATGTATTTTCGCGTCGCCCGTGACTCCCAGTCAAATTTTGACTCGTATCCAACCTTAGGTAATCGCGTCTGGCACTCTGGCAATATCTCGCCGATGACAACCAGTACAGATTATGCGACACCCACTGGGTTTGGAATGCGCGCTACAGTTGCTCCGACTAACGTTGGTGATACGTGGTTCAGTACGCCGTCCTACGCTACAGGGCAAGGTGATGGTCGCACTCATTTTGGCTATTTGATTGACGCAAGTGCCGCTAAGACGTGCTATAACTACATTCGTGGTGCACGTACGTATTTCGATGGCTCTGTCAGTATGGGCGCCGTCGGTATTGTCTCCGGACGTTCAGCGAAGTTGACAATCTCTTATTCCGGTGATGGTTCACAGCACGGTATCACTCTGAATAGCTCATCCATCAACGCAACGGCTGCCATCATGTTCTGTACCGGTGGTACCGACGTGTCACCAGGAACATTGCAAGGTAGCATCAGTATCTTGAACAACACGGTTTCCTACAACCAAACGTCTGATTTGCGTATCAAGGAAAACGTCAAGCCTGCTGCTTGGGCCACTAGCAAGATCAAAGCCATTGAAGTCATCGAGTATGATCTCAAAGATACAAAGACACATGTCGAGTACGGCTTTGCTGCTCAGCAACTCAACGCCGTCATCAAACAAGCGGTCACACCTGGTAATGAAGGTGAGATCGAGGAAGCTGGTGACGTGTGGCAGGTTGATAACTCAAAGATCGTTCCTCTGCTGGTTAAGTCTCAGCAAGAAACGATCGAAGCGCTTGAAAGTACGACCAATGCATTGAAAGATGCGTTGGAAATGATCTCCGTTCTTCAATCCGAACTCCGTGATCTGAAGAAGAAGGTGGGGTAAAAAGAGAGACCCATTAGGGTCTCTCTTTATGCTGTTCTTTTTTATTGCGAATTTTGTGTACTTTGCATCTAATTCTGAGGATAACAAATGTCTCAAATCGACGATCTTTCCGCTGGCGACAGTACACCGAAGCTGGCAAAGGCTTCGTTGATGTCGATCACGCAAGTGCTTAACCGCATGGCGTACACGATTAAGACGCCTGATAGCGCAGTGGCGCCAGACGCGTTGCAGATTTCTACAGACGGGAATATGAGTCTGGGAAATGTTCCTTTGGTCTATTCAACTGTTGGTCGTAACTTCTCGGTGTCCAACACCAATAGCACTGGGACAATTTCTGATAAGGCGCAAATCTCTATTTCCAGTGTTAATAATAGCGCCGTAATGAGTCTGCAGGCCTCTGGTGCCAGTAGCTCTTATTTCAATGCAATTGAGTTTTGCAAAGCCGACACGACTGTCGAGTTTCGCATTAGGCACAAACTCACCGAGACCGCTTTGAAAATTGATGCGACTAACAATAACGTTAATCGGTCAATTGTTCGTTTCAATACCACCGGCGAGATGGTTCTTGGTGACACCAACTCTGTCGTTGGCAAACTGATGATTATCGGTGGTACTGCTGTGAACGGTGGCGAAGCCGTAATGTTTGCGCAGTCAAGTGATCCCGCAAACGTACCTGCTTTGATCACAGGTACAAACGGCGGCTCGCTGCAAGTCTGTGGCGGCAACAATGCGCTTAATAGTGCTCGTGGTGCCCAGATCGATTTCAACTCCGGAAGTTTTGCCGGTGGCTCGGGTCACCTGGTATTCCGCGCTGGTACAAATACCGGCGGAGCACCGTCTCCTGAAGTAGGACGTTGGTATCCAGGAGGTTTCTTAGGTATCAACACCGGTATTGAAGGTGCGGCCAGCATGCTTCACGTCCGCGCTCCTACCGGGGTTCGCGGCCGCGTGATTGCTGAATCCAACGCCGATATGGCGGGTTTCACAGCGCGCCGTACCAATGGCACGTATGCTGCTCCTACCGCTATTCAAAGCGGTGACACACTTGGCTTTTTCAACACACACGGTTCAACTGGTGTTTCGTTGAATTATGCGGTTGGCGCAACTATTCAAATGTTTGCAACGCAGAACTGGTCCACCAGCGCAGCTGGTTCTGCAATGCAGTTTACTACGGTACCAAACGGTACAACGTTGTCGCAATTAAGCTTGTGGTTGGACCATAACGGTTACGCTGGCTTTAACACCACTGCACCACCGGCACAGTTCACTGTAGCTTATGGCACCGGTGTTAACGGGTACGAACTTCAAACGAGCGCCGCTTCTGTTGGAATTTCAACTCGTAATCGCAGCACCAGCGTGTTTACTCAACTAGCTACCGCAGCAAAACGCCATGTGTGGTCTGTTGGTGACGTCACGCCCGTGGACGCAATGTTGTTGGAGAACAACGGCCTCCTGGCAGTTGGAACAAGTTTGGCATCCGGCGGAACAGGTAACACCGCGATTGAAGGCAGAATCATCGCTGCCACGCAACCGTTGAATACTGGTCTGACCATTGCTGATTCCGGTAACGGCGCTGCTGGCATCTATTCTGGTTTGAAATTCAAACTAGGCGCCCGTCACGCTACTTCAGGCGGCATTGAGTATTTTGACATCACGACTCGACCTGGTGATGCGAGTAACGGTGTTAGCAACCAGTCCGATATGGCGTTGATTCGACTGGAGGCTTCAAAGAGCCTGACGCCTCGTCTGTTGTTGCAACCTTCCGGTGGTCTGCAGCAAGTGGTTGTTGGTGCAGGTACTTCCAACGGCAGCGGTAAGCTCGTTGTCGAGCAAGAAACCAGTTACGCCTCTCCAGGCATTACCGTCATCGGTAAGAGCGGAGCGACTTCGTCTGCGGACATTGTGATCAGTCGTAACGGCGCCGTCAGTAGCCTACAGGGAAAGATGCCTTGGCTGCAATTTGATTCGACCGATGCTGCGTTCGCTGGAAACAACTCTGCTGCAATCGGTGCTGCTGGAAACAGTGTTGAGATCTGGAACTACGTTAGTAACGTATGGACGCAGAAGTTTGTTGTCGGACAAAGTACCACAACAAGCAACAACAGCTTCATCGTTAACGGCGGTTCTGCCACTGCTCTTACAGTGCGAGGAGCTGCTGCTTCCAATAGCAGCGTTATCTTGCAGAGCAATACCAGTAACGGCGCAGCTCATTGGATCACTTCGAAGCTCGATGGCTCTTTCCATTTGGGCGGTAATGGCGCAGCTGATCCAGCTGTTGGACCGATTGCTGTGTCGTCGAACATGCGCAGTGTTGGCTTGTTTGCACCAAGCGTAGCAAACCTTGGGAATACATACAGTCACAGCGGGACAGCTCGTGTATTGAGTGTCTATAACCCAGACACAACGCTGAACGCCCAGGCCCACATCTTTTTAGGCGTAGGCAATACGACTCAAGCAAGCAGCGCAATCGGCGGAGTTTCGTTCGTTCTTCCAGGTATCAACAGCGACGGAACAGCGCGTGTCGCGAACATTGGTGCCTCCACCGATGACTTGCATGAGTCAAGCTCGCCAGCCGGCATGATCACGATGGCGACAAAAGGTATTGCTAACAGCACTGCCACTACACGTCTGGTGATTCGGAGCTCTGGTAACTTGACATTGGGTAACACGGTTACACAAGACCTTGCGCGGTTGTACATTTATAACGAAGGTCGCAACGTAGATGGTGTTCGTGTAGACATGAACGACGCGCCCAACAACGCTTCGAACTTTGTTTCCATGAGAAACAACACCTCCGGTTACTCAATGACTTTCGTAGTCAGCGGGAACATTGCAGGATCGATCACGCATCCGTCAGCAACGACGACGGCGTACGGAACATCGTCAGATGCTCGTATCAAGGAAAACGTCAAACCCTCAGAGGACAGTGGCGAGATCATTGATGCCTTGGAGATCGTTCAATACAACATGAAAGCAGACGGTTATTACATCCCGTTTGGTTTCGTTGCGCAAAAGCTATACACCGTTTATCCAACGGCTGTTATCGCTGGCGACACGAGTTTGGACATCGGTCCCGATTCAAAGATTTGGGGTATTGACGCTACGAGACTTGTGCCCGTGGTCGCTAAGGAAGTTCAATCGCTGCGTAAGCGCGTTGCACAACAAGATGCAGATATCGCTGAGCTGCGAGAACTGGTTAACTTGTTGCTGCAGGAAAAGGGGAAGTGATTTATGAAGAAGGGGTCTGGTGTAGTGTTAGCCAGACCCCTGTCAGGGTTTTGATAAAAGTTAAAAGGACAATCGATGAGTGATCCTATTCAAAAACCGGTAGTCGTGAGAAACTCTCTCACGGTTATCGGACCAATTGGAGCAGCCACACTGGTTACGACCGGGCTCGCTACTTTGGCAAGCGCAAATATTCAAGGCACGGCAGTCGTTGGCACCTCACTGATTGTTTCTGGTCCTGTAACTGGAACTTCATTTAGCGGTATTGGCACCTCGTTGTCTGCACTGAATGCATCCAACTTAGAATCAGGTACTGTACCAATTGCTCGACTCGGCACAAGTGGTGTAGCAGGTGCTACCACGTTCCTGCGGGGTGACAATAGCTGGAGCAGTGTAGTTACGGCAGTAACCGTTGTAGCTGCTAACGGTATCTCAGGTTCTATTGCAACCCAAGGTACCACTCCAGCAATCACATTGACTCTGGGCGCCATCACGCCCACCAGTATCAATACAGCAGGAAGTGTGACGGCAGCTTCTTTCAGTGGTTCTGGCGCTAGCCTGACTTCTCTGAATGGTACTAACGTTTCCAGCGGCCTCATTAATCCAGCTCGACTGGGTACAGGTACACCAAGCTCTGCCTTCTTCTTGCGAGGAGACGGTACTTGGAATTCTGTTGTTGCTATTGCATTGCAAGGCTCAGGCTTGGCTAATACGAATGCAGCGATGGGTTCATCGGTAGCGGTCGGTACTTATGCCGCTACCGCTGGTGTGACATGGATCAGCTCTGCTTCAGCTACGAACGGAAAATCGTGGCAGATGTGGACAACGCCATCCGGGAATTTGTTCCTAGGTACCTTGAGTGATGATGGTGCTTCGAATACTGTTGGCGTTACGTTCACTCGTAGCGCTCTGACGGTTACTAATATTGCTTTTGCGGCCACAACTGTGACAATGAATGCCGCAGTCAGCGGCACGTCGTTCAGCGGTTCGGGTACGGGTTTGACCGCATTGAATGCGTCTAACTTGGCATCAGGTACCGTACCGACTGCGCGTTTGGCGTCAGGCACCGCTAATAACCAAACGTTCCTACGCGGCGATGGTTTCTGGGCCGTTCCTTCAGCTTCTGGAGATATCTCAGTAACTACTGTTAACAGTAGTGGAATGGGAACTTTTGGTAGCTTGTCGGTTAATGGCGCCACAACGCTGAGTACGTTGTCCGTGAATTCAACAACGACTCTTGCGAGTTTGACTGTAAATTCAAACGCAAGCTTCAGCGCTGGTTTCACCGCTAATGGTTCCGCAAGCATTGGTGGTTCATTGTCAGTTGCTGGATCGTTGACGACTGGCGACGTCACCGGCACGGTGTTCATTCCAACTTCTAACACTCCGCCGGCGTACGGCGTGTACGAAGGTAGTACGGTTGGCGGAGTCGGTATTGCTACAGGTGGTCTGGAACGTTTGTCAGTTTCACCTTCCGGCGTAATTACGCAATCTGGGCCAGTGGTTAGCATTATCAATACGTTAACCTCGCCTGTTGTGGATTGTTCAAAAGGCAACTACTTCAAGAGAACGTACACCAGTGCACAAACCTGGTCGTTCATCAACGTCCCAGCGGGCGTCTTCTACAGCTTCATCCTGCGCATCACTCGCAGTGGTTCTGCCGCTGCTCAAACATGGCCGTCAAGTGTCAAATGGTCTGGTGGTGCTGTGCCGGTCCTATCCAACACCAACGGCGGTAATGACATTTTTGAGTTCATGACAGATGACGGCGGCGTCAGCTGGCGCGCATTCCGTCGTACCACGACAACTACGTAAAAGGACATAAAGAAGGAAGCGGTTGGCGACCGCTTTCCTTTAAGGTAGTTTTTTACCCGAAATGATTTGACAACAGTTATTGGATCTGACAAGGTTTATTTACGTAAGCATGTCGATCATCAGGGATTTACTACTCTTAAAGAGAAGTGTTCTTCATTCGCCATAAACTCTGCAGAGGTTTCGATGTCAGATATCAGTACAGAAAATCTAGACAATGATCTAGACTCACCGTTGCTCGCGCGACCAAGCCTTCTTGACGCCGTCACTCGTGTGAGCGCTTTGAGCCGCTATATCCAGACCGCTGATCCCGCGACTTTGCTGGTGACGAACAAACTGTCTGTGATTGGTGATGTTCGTGCGAACAGCAACCTTCACGTTCAAGGACAACTCAGCTTCGGTAATGCCGGCACAGCCGGTTATGTGCTGACCTCTCAAGGTCCTGGTCTGCCTGCGACCTGGAGCACAGTGGCTGCTGGTGATAAGTACAAAGCTACTTCCACAAGCAACCTGACAATTGATGCGGTCACTCCAAAGACCGTGGTTATCGAGCCAGATCTGTCGTATTCGACAGGCCAATCTGTCGTGGTAACAAATAACGCAACCCGCTATATGGGTGGCACTGTTCAATCCTATGACCCCGCGACTGGCAGCTTGGTATTTGCAAACGAATACCAGCTCGGAAGTGGCTCTTTTTCGTCATGGACGGTGAACATCGCTGGTAAGAAGGGAACTGATGGTACCAACGGTACTGCTGGTTCTTCGTGGTACAACGGCACCACTGTTCCTTCGGCCGGTACCGGCGTAGACAACGACTACTACATCAACAAGACCAATGGTGACTACTACCAGAAGCAGGTAGGTGCTTGGGTCTTGCAAGGCAACTTGACGGGTCCTTCGGGATCTGGTGGTGGAGGCGGTAGCTCTACCGTCTACTCGACTACGTCCAGGTATCAGGCAATTACCACGGCCGGTGAAGGCGTGACGATTGTTTCCTCAGCCTCGGTTAAAACAGGTATTTCTTGGTCACGCGTAGGATCTACGATGACCATCGTAGATCCTGGACACAATCGGTTGTCGGGTCAGCGCGTCATTCTGAGAAATACCAACGTACCTGTGTTTGACACACTTACGCTCACCCTAACCGCCGACACTTTCGATGTCACTTGTGCTGACACTGGTCCAACCAGTGGTACAGCTGCGGCCTATTCGATGGGCTTCACATTTGCCTATGTTGGCCCAGCAAACGCAAAAACTGGCGGCGTCGTCAGCGCTCCTCCTGGATCCGATTGCGTGTTGCTGAGTATTCGTATCCACATGGCTGCGAATACTCGTGCTACTACCACTTGGCAACTCACAGTTCCAAAGGGTAACGTGAACGGCGCAGGCGGCCAAACCGGTCTGGACGACATGTCTATTCCAGTGCAGCAGATTCGTCAAGACAGCATTGCGCTACCGGCAGTGGGTAACACCATTGCGTGCAACGTAGGTGGAGATTGGGGCGTGTATACGTTTGGCGCTCTGCCAGCCGCTACAACGGGTATTCACATCCTCGCTAACTTCTAAGGAGCGAAAGTGGATACTCGTCCCATCAACGCATCGCTTTTAGTAGACGCTTTCACGCCTACTGGAAATCCCGGCGAGTACACGTTTGACAATGCGTTCTACAACAACCAGGCTGACCAAACTGGTAATGGTGCTTACGACGTTCAGGTAGATTTTGTACTTTACGTACCTGCCACGAACTTCAACACCGGCGGGTCTCTTACCGGCGTTGTTCATCGTTATAAGTTAACAACTGTTACTGTTGTAGACAGTAGCCACATTAGTGGCACGATGATTTGGGATGAACTCGGCCAAGAAGGTTTAGAAGTCCCAACTAACGGCGCCGGTTGTGGTTTGAGTCAGGCAAGTCCGTCTTCAAAGTACGGATATGCGCCAGCTGACGCCCTTTACTCTGAGTTACCACCAGGTTTTACCGTTCAGTCTGTTCAGACTGATCTGTGGAACATCACTGACATTGCATCGCCTGGGCCAGGGCCTGGTCCAAGTGGTTCTGTCTACAAACGAACTATCGGCGATTCTGTTGCCGATAGCTTCACCCTTCATCACGCGCTGAATACCCTGGACATAAGCGTCACAGTTTATGAACTGAGTACCGGTGCTGATGTGTACGCTGGCGTCGTTCGAACGGGTCCGAACGATGTTAGGATTGATTTCGCGTACCCAATTGAAACGAACAGTCATCGCGTGATTGTTCGTTCCTGATCTCCCCAACTAGACCGGCATTTCGCTTGTCTTATCTTCACCACCTCCCTTAGGAGTTTTTCTCATGTTCCCAAAGTTTCACGGTATTGCCCTGGCAGCGAACAGCTGGATCAGCAACGCAGTTGTGGAGAACCTGGCTGCTGACCCGACGCCCCTGGGTGCCGGTCGCATCTGGTACAACACTTCCGACAAGGGCCTGAAGTTCAGCTCGCTCGACGCTGGCGGCGCCATCGTTGTGCAAGTGGTCGCCACTGGTGCCGACGTTGCTGCTGCTGTTGCAGCCATCGCCGCTCTGGGCGCTCGCGTCACTGCCGTTGAAGGCAGCTACATCAACAAGGACGGTTCCGTTGCCTTCACTGGCGATGTGAATGCTGGCGGCAACAAGGTCGTCAACGTTGCCAATGGCACGGTTGGTTCGGATGCAGTGAACTATAGCCAGCTGCAAGCTGCTATCACTTCGCTGGCCAACGCCTTCCTGTACGTCGGTACCGTTGCTGGCGGTGCTGACGCTGGTGCTGCCTTCGACATGTCGACGTCGGCCGACGTGACCGTTGGTGCCTACTACAAGGTTTCCGCTCCCGGTTACTTCAAGGTCGGCGCAGCTGGCGTCCCCTTCTTCGCCAACACCAACGACGGCCTGGTCTTCAACAGCCTGAGCGGTGTTGACGTCATCGACAACACCAACAG